>OHES01000411.1_pt1 | contig 33100 bp, 29 predicted proteins | sample 1567371 | NCBI WGS metagenome assembly OHES01 (sample SAMEA3879533, study PRJEB24766) | human gut metagenome | biome: human-associated habitat; feature: feces | place: USA | collected 1985/1987 | reverse complement strand
CACTAATTTGCTACGTGCTTTTGCGGTAGTTTGCTCATGGAGAATACTGGGGCAAAGATAAGATTTTTTTTCTGATTTACAAAATTTACAATTTCACTTTGATTGTTACCCAAAAGAGAATTCTATATATCTATATTACAATAAGTTATTTATCCTTCTTGCAACCGAATAAGCCTCACTATTTTGCACACGATTATTTTTCATCGTTTTGCCATTGTTTAGCATGATTACTTTTACAAATCCGCAAAAAATATTAATACCCTCAATTGCTTGTTTGAAAAACTTGAGAAAAATCGGATAATTGTTTTTTTATGCCAAAGAGTTGAAATAAATTTAATCTGGAATGTCAGGTTCTTCTCCCCAAATAGCAGTACCGACTCTGTTTGCTCTTGCTGTTCCTGCTCTATTTGCAGAAGTAAATGAGGAACTAATTGTTGCACTTTGGGTTGAACGGTAAACTAAGCGGTCATTTACGATTGTCCCAACATATCTTCCATTTGTTCCAAAAACTTTTTCTCCTTGAATGCGACCTACTACTTTCCCAGATTTACTATAAACTATATTACCTGATACTTGTAGTGGTCTCCCGTTCTTAGTGTATAAATCCATATATGTACTATTTTACTTGTTTTTCTTTGTTTTAAATATTTTAGAATACCCAAAAGCGGATAAGAGGAATTCATTTATTTTCTCTTGAACCCATTTGATAAATGTTAGAAGCCCTACACCCAATAGCCCAAAAACTAAGGACATAGCATTAAGAAGACCTGCATATTTTTCCCAAAAGACAAACATTAATATGATAATACCAGAAAGAATTAGAATATAAATAACCTTGCTTATTGTTGTTACTCTATTTTGAAACAATGCAACAAAATCCCTCATATTGGCAATTTCTTTGTTGTCTGGAAGACCTTTAGATATGATAATAATATCCATTGCCTTCATTGACAGACACACCAAAAAATCATTTTGAGAGGAATATAAATCTATATTGTTTGATATTCTATTATATAAACTATCTAAGTGTTCTGTAGAAATAGCGAGATTTAAAAAGTCTTGAAGCACTATTACAATTTCGTACAGATTGTCATTGCTTTGGAAATTGTCATCTAAGATGTTAGAGAACGTTTTATTAATGCTCAGATGTTCTGATTTTTGGGTAGTTCTTGCGCTTATTGCTCCTTTTATCCAAGTCCTATCTATTTTGTAACGGATAATACCTAAAATTAATACGAATATCAAAAAATCATCGTTTATCCATAAACTTTCAACCGATGGTTTTTTTCTCGAAAAGTCATTATAAAACTCTTTGAATTTCTGTTCATTATTGTTTGAAATGGAATCTATAAAACCAGTATAGGCAACATCTACGTTTACTATATTAGTTATGCAATGCTTGCCATTGAGCAAATCAGAAAACAATTTTATTTTTGGGATTTTCTGTATCTTGTTTAGATATGAAATCCTTTCTTCTATAGAAACCATTTCTTTTGCTTTAGTTTGAAATTTAGAATATCAGGCTGCCAACCGTTTATTTTACGTAACCGTCCAAGTAAATTAGCAATCAAATCAGAATATAACATTGTTGCAGGAAGTTCTTTAGGAAGAAAACTTCTCCATGACAAATATGTGAATGAGAAAATCTGTTGAGAAATATACTGGATGTCGGTAAAAAGCATATCATTCAGTGTTGAACTGTCAAAATTACCTTGTGGTGTTCTAATTTTGATTAATATAGGACTGCTTGCTCCATGTCGGTCTGTTTTTATTTCGTTTGCACCTAACATTTGTACCAAACAAGAGGTTGAATCAAGAATAATATTTGCCCCTCTTAATGGCGTGAATTCACCTATTTTCTTATTTCCTTTTATAACTCCGGGTTGAGAGGCTTCATACAATTTATATGGATGCTTCTTACCTATAGTAACAAAAGCAAATTGGATTTTAAATTCCGGAAAAGACTCCATGAGTTTACAAACCACTTCAAATTCTATATTTTTTATTGGTTTGAAAATATGAAATATCAGTCTTATAGTATCATTATCTTTCCAACCTTGCAGTTCTTTAAGATGCGTAAATGCATCTTTTAGAGTTCTCAGTAACTCATTGAAATATTCAGAATATGGAACATCTTTAGCTTTATTTGATAACAAATATTGCCCGTCGCTTGAAAAGAATGTTGTTATTCCTACAACTCTGTTTTTTTCAGATCCTTTAAAACTGTTATTACGAATAATACTATTTCCTACTCCGATAATTAATTCTCTATCAATAGAACGGGTAGAAGGTAAAACCCAAGGCGTACCTCCAAGTTTAGCATATATTTGTAATCCTATTGTATTTAGTAGAGCATCATTAGAATAACGCACCTTGCTTTCCACAATAAATTGAAATGGTATTTCCAGTGTGAGCAATTTTGCTTTAAGCCTGTAATATGGGTTTTCCTCAATTTTCATTCTTTTGAATGATTCGGGAATTTCCATAATTATCAAATCAGGCTTTGTATTTAATTGAGAAATAACTTTATCATAGCCTGCAAAATCGCAATTTGGAATATCAAACACTTCATAAGTTACATTATTCAAATCATATTTTTTCTGTATCCCCTTTTTGAACCATTGAGAACTGGGGTCTCCATTTATTAGTTTTGCCAGGAACTCGGTAAATCCTCCTCTGTTCCTTTTTGCACATATACCAACAATGTGAGGGCTTTTACAGTCAAATGTGATTGCATCCCAAGGTCCAAAATTATTTAATCCTGCATCTGCATTTCTATTCTCCACTTTTGTGGCTGCATGGTCGAAAATGAAAGGTGGATTCTTTAATGTAAAGCTACTTTCAGAATTGAACGGAACTGAATCGACAGTGTAATAAAATCCGTCTGAATTTTTATAAGTTACTGTGGTTTTATCCTGATACAAAGAAATCAATTGCGCTATTCTATTGATTTCTGTTCTTTCATTCTTATTATTAAGTCTGTTTTGTTCTTCAAATTTTACTTTGCTAATTATGGCTTCACTTTGAGATTCTCCTAATAAATGTGTAAGATAACTTTTGATATTATAGGTTGTTTTTCTTAAAGTCAATTCATTTAAAGGAACTAAAATATCTCCCTCATTGGTTGAAACGATGGCATTATCATTTTGCAATTCTTTTATTTCACCTATAAATTCTTCGTTTGCGGCTAAAACGTCTTTTGATTCAGGCATTTCCTCTATTTTCAATACTTCAAGCCCAAGCAAATCAAATCTTTCCTTATGTAAATCAGTACATTTTTTTGATAACCCCCAATGATAAGAAGTATTTATGATGAAACCATATTGATGCCGTTGATTTATGTGAAACACCCGTAGTTGGATATCTATCTGTTTTCTATATGATAAAATATTCTTCATTGTAGCGGGCAAATACGGAAATACTAAATCATCAGTACTGACCCGTGAAAAAAAATTGAATGGATAAAAACTTGTTGGTTTTATATCAGGAAATCTATCTTTAAATCCTCTGAAAAATATATGTTTAATAAGGCTACTTGTTACTTTCTCCGAAGAATTAATTTTCAATGTAACAGTTTCGCCAAGTTCTATATTGTCATCAGAATTATTTGATATGTAAATGTAATCACCATCCCTAAAAAAAGAATGTGATTTATTATATTTGTTTCTTAACTCTTTAAGCGTTACATCAGAGTATTTTGTTCTTGATATTTGAAACTCTTCAAAATCAATATTAATAGGGAAAAAATTTATCTCCATGCTTTACAAAAGTATATTTTTGCCAAAATACTAAATAATTTGCTGTTAGCAGCAAATTTGCCAATGGAAATGCCTAATCTGTAGTTCATTTATAGCTCTACATAGTTAAACGGTCGAGGAATTAAATAAAAGGCTTTCTACTTGTCGTTTAACTGTCGGAAATAATCGACTATTTCCGTGTAGAGTCACCCTCTCTAAAGGGCTGGGAAGCCATGATCAGGAAATATTTAAAGTTTGATGTAAGTTGATTTTGTCATAATAATTGAATTTGAAATTTATTTTCTTAACTTCCATGTTGGCTTCTTCTTTTTCTTTTTCATAGGAATTTGTTCTTCTTCTTTGTTATTCGTGTCAGGTGTAAGTAAGCTAAAAACAGAGGACAACCCTAAATCAGCCGAATTGAAATCTTGTTTATTTGCAAACTTGTTTTCAATCATATCTGCATGTTTGCCTACTTGTACATTTTCCGTTTCTTTTTTCTTTTCACCAGCAATAGTTATAGGAGCTTTCAACTCCTGTTCCTGTATCCGTATTTTGTCTGTCATGCTACCATTTTTGATGGTGTTGCAGTACTCGAATGTTTCATATAATTGCCGATTGTAGCCGAATAGTTTATCGAAATCTTTCTCCAAATTCTCAAATAGAGTAGTTCGATCAAACCCACCTTTGATTACGCCTTTTTTGGTGTTTCGATGATTTGTGAGTGGGCTTATCTTGACTTTGTTTGATTGGTCTTTCCGGCTCACAATCAAATGACAGTGCATATTCAGTTCATTCTCCGAACGATTACGGTCAAAATGAATCTTACCATAGAACTTTATATCCGAAGCGAATAGTTCTTTGTTGAAGCTCATGGCATATTTAGGAATAAATACCTCACGGATATAGCGTTTCATTGCTTCGGCTTGTTCTTGTTCTGTGTTACCCATCGCTTGAAGTTCCTTTTTTGATGGGCTGACATGGATAGCGTAAAACTTAGCATCCGTTTTCAGCAGTTGCCCTATATTACTATCTATATCTTTTACGACCTTTGATTTATAGATATTATCATCTATCAGATTGAAAAAGCCTTCGGTATAGATACCCTTTTCCATCCGTTCTAAATCTTCATGTTCGAGGTAATTAGCTAGTTGTCGGCTACTACCAGCATTATTATATATGCCGTTGGAAGGTGGGGCAAAGTCTATATGCATAAGCCTATGTATTTATTAGATTTGTAATTTCTGTTTTCAGGTTATCTTTCCTTTTGCTATCCATCACACCACAAGCAGAAAGTTCCGAATATAGTTGTATCAGGTGGAGTAACTTTTTATAATCTCGTTGGTGTATCTGGTAGAGTGCGTTAATCTGTTTGGATTGGTTGTTTATAACATCGGCATGATTGCCGAACTGCTCACTTAACTTTTTGAGTACGACTGTGTGTTTCTCTTGGATGGCTTCCAGTTGAGAGAGAATAAGAGCTTCCAATGTTTTACTGATAGTATCGAAACGTAAAGCGATTGAATTTGTAACCCGTATCATGGGATTCAGTTGTTCTTCCTCATAATGGCGAATGAAGCGGATTATATCATCCTGTCTTTTATTTATTTTTGCCAGTTCTGATTTCACGGATTCAGGTGCTTCGGATGGGTTGATATGTGCCTTATCTATATACCCGAACGCCAACTTTACAACTTCACTCTTTTTCAGTGAATAGCGTTTGCATATCTTCTCTACCAAAGCTGCCGTTTCCTTGTCTATGGAAATGGTAGTGAATATCGTTTTTCGACTGCTGTTTGGCATGGTAATTACTTTTTTATGGAAATATGAATAGATAAATACCTGATAATAAGCATTGCAAAGAAAATGCTTATTACAGGTGTCATTACAGCGTGTTCTTGTAACACGCTAAAGCCGAAGGCTTTGCCCCGCAGGGCAAGAGGGAAGAACAGGACTTGTCCAGTTCCCTCTTGCTCGATTTAGTGAAACCGGCTGAACCGATAGGTGAAGCGGTTTCTGTTAAATCGGGGTGGTAACACAATGTGATAGCTTAAACACAAGCTTCTTTCCTTTGCTGCATTTTGCTGTCAAGGTTTGTTTTCTAATTGATTGGCTTTTTCAAACTGTTTATAAGTTTGAAAATCGGCTCGTTCACGTACAAAAGCTCTAATATCGCTAGCCCGATAGTAGGTTTTATGCCCAATAGTAAAGTAGGGGAGCTTACCTTTTAGTCGATAGCGTTGTAAAGTTCTGAAAGACACTTTTAATAGAAATGCTAAATCCTGATTATCAAGTAATCGTTCATTTTCTTCTAATACCTGATCGGTATTGATAAGGGATTTTAAGTCTTGTCCTATCTCAGTGAGTTTCTTAGATAGCTTCTCCATCCATTTATCGAAGTTCTCGTTGTCTATATACATTTTGCTTCATTTTTAGTTTAACATTATTGTTCTCAATCGATTGATGAAGCAAAATTCAGTAAAACAATGTAACAGAAAAAGAGGAGTAGTTACCTACTCCCCGAAAAGAGAATTTCAAATCTCTGGAAATTAATAGTTTACACAAGTGTCTTTTTTGATCTTTATCGGTTCTTACGTTTTCGATCCTCTTTGATGATAGCATTTCGTAAGGCATCCAATGTTTTGGTAAGGTTGTACGGCTTGCGGGTAAATACTTCACCTACCTTATCGTAAATACTTCCGAATTTTAGATTGAAAAGCTGCTCAAAACCACGAGCTAAACGAACTTCTGGGACAGGTTTTCCATCTTCGCCAACGATTTGCCCCTGTAGAAACAGAGCTAATACGATTTCTGCAATGCCAATAATCCCCAAGTCTTTTGACTTAGGGATTACATATAGGTCGGACTTGAACGCTGTAGGAATAGATAACTTAAATTGTTCTGGATGGTTAATTTTTAAGTTGATTAATTGTAGCTCGGCATCAATTGTCGATAACGCTTTGTGGACATAGAGAATTTTAAGCGCATTTTTCCCCCTGCCCACATTGATATAACTCTTTTAGGGGTACTATCTCAATACGGGTGAGATTTAGCATCCGAAAGATATAGGAATAATCTTCTGAATTGCTAATAGCGACTATGTGCTTGACAAATTCTCCATAGGCATCTTGCATTTCTGTGTTAGTAACTTCTTGTGAAGTTTTAGACAATAGCTCAAAAAACTTCATTTTCAATAACTCATTCATAAGCATAATTTTTAGATAGTGAATAATATTAATTCGTATAATCATAAATTCAATATGCTTATTTAGGTACTATACTTTTTATATCTTCGGTATTTATAGTATCAATTTTAGGAGAAACTATATTTTTGTGCTGTACCTATTATATAATATGTAAATCAGTCCGCCAGAAAGAAATATAGTTGGTAGAATAAACCAATAGTTATTACTTATTAGAAACTTGGCTATCCAAAAAGAAGGGAGAAATGAAAATACATATTGGGTACTATCTGTAATAACAAAAGGTATTATTAATCCCACCATAACTAAAGCAGATACTTTTGCAAGTGCCATACCTTCTACTTTATTCCCCGCATATGCCAAAATAATCATAGCAGCCACAACGCTTAGTATTGTAGCCAATATTGATATTATAAATGTAGTCCATAATGACATATCTGATACAGAACAAAAAGAAAGCAGTACGAAAGAAACAATGGCTGCAAATAAAACAGGAATAAGCAATCTTGATATAAGATACCCCTTCTTACCAAGTGGGGTAATTGTGATGTACCTGTTGATTTTCATGTCTGTTTCATCTAATACCACTAAGACCGAAGCGAAGCAAATCATGTAAGGACACATAATTGCAAGGAATAAATCCAATATCGGATAATATAGGCTGAAATCCTTTAGCATCGGATAATGCTGTACAATTAAAGGGAAAACAAACCTATATATTGCTGCTAATATTAGCGGGATACATATTATTGCAGATAACATACCATCTGAGAATATGTTTCTGATAAACATTTTGAAGGAAATAATATTCTGATTCATAATTATATCGTCATCATTTTTTTTACTGACAGACAAGAAAAAATATACATTGCAATACACCAAATGCTTATTGCTATTAGAGATATGACACTGATATTTCCAGACATAAGTTCTATAAGACTTATACTTGGATGTAATAGCATAGCTCCCGATTTATAGCCCATTGTATAAACAGATATGGGAGCTACAGATATTATTAAAGTGGGAACCATAATCAGCATAAAATTATTCATGGTTGAAATAAAAGCAGAAAGTGATATTCCAACCAGTGTGAATAATGCTGAACCTAACATAATTCCAACAGCAAGATGTATGTAAGAATGTTCCATGCCTGAGAACAATGCGATGAGAACTCCACTTAGCAAAGAAATTAGTCCAATGGAAATTACCTTTGACAAAATGTATGTGTGTATCGATATGGGCGAAACAGCTAATGCCTGCATTACTTTTTCGCTTTTCTCGAATAATATTATTGCTCCCATAAACATTAATCCGATCAGTACGGGATCTGAAAATATAAGGGTAGTTGTACATAGTTCTTTCCACGGCATAGGAAGAATGCGCAATACTGTAATATACATTAGTGTAAATAACGTATATAGGGCATAAAAACCATATTTGTATTGTTGCCGAATATCACCTAGTATTAAACCTTTAAGCTTCATAGTAATTTCCTCCCTGTTATTTCTGAGAATATATTGTCTAATGTTGGCTCATTGCTATGTATTGATAATAAGGCATTAGCTTGAATCAGAGATTGTAGCTTTTTATCTGTACTTATTTTGTCAAGTGCGATTGTAGTATTTAATTCTTTTTGATTCTCCAAATATGAATATGTTACTTCATTATAACGCCTTGACATGATAAGATTATGAGGAGTGTCCATAGCTTTAATGTTGCCATCAACAATAAATGCTACACGATCACAAAGTTCGGTTGCATCGTGCATATTGTGAGTAGTCAGAATGATTGTTACTCCTTTATTTTTAAGATCAAGAATAATGTTTTTCATCACTTGGGAGTTCGAAGGATCTAAACCAGATGTTGGCTCATCCAAAAATAACACTTTGGGCTGATGAATAATTGACCGGGCAAAGTTTAATCTGGATTTCATACCTTTAGAAAAACCTGCCACTTTCTTATTGGCATGTTGTGATAGTCCAACCATTTCTAATAATTGTTCGATAGGAATCAGCTTACAGTCATATAAAGAACCAAAGAATTTTAAGTTCTCCAATGCGGTGAATTTCTCATAAAAACTAGGAAATTCAAAATCGACACCAATACTCTCATAGAACTGGTCAGACTTATTTCTAATTTCATTATTATTAATAGAAACACTCCCTTTATATTTAGGGAGCATACCTATTAATATCTTTTGGAGAGTGCTTTTTCCTGCTCCAGAAGGTCCTAAGAAGCCAAATATTTCTCCGCTTCTTACTTGAAAATTCATATTCTCAATAAATGGTAGTTGAGAATAACTAAACGATAAGTTTTTTACTGTAATCATAATTTTTAAATTTTATATCGTATGACTAAAATTGTTTATATAGTCATATTGTAAATTCAAAGTATCGCTATGTAACATATTTGCACATAGTCAGTTGATATTATATAATCTTGTTGTATTGGATTAGTCTTTAAATAGTTGCTGTACTATTCCCCTAACTATAAACTTGAAAACTTCATTGTAAATATCTGTTCCAATTGTTTTCTCGTTTAGAATAGTCAAGAATGCAGCTCTTAAAGCCCCTGCAAATACTTTTGTATCAATTGATTTACTTTCTGGAATAAAATTCAGTAGTTCGTTTGCTAACATGACATCATCATCTACGTGTTTTGAAAGTACTTCTTGAGGGAGCTTTCTATTTAGATATTCCACATCACTATTAACGAAGATAGATACAAAGTATGGTTTGTTGTTGATTAGCAAATCAGATATAATATCTGTCAATGTATCAACCGTAATATTATTGGTATGCTTATTTATGGCATTAAGAAATTCTTTTTCCAATTTCTTATGATAGTCTATTATTGTATCGAAAAAAAGAAGTTCTTTTGATGTATAGAATAGATAAAATGCTCCTTTAGAAATATTGGCATATTTAACAAGCTCATCTACAGAAGTTTTACGTACCCCTTGTTGCTGGATAAATAGCAAAGCTCCTTCTTTGAGTTTATCCTTTATAAGTTTTCTTTCGTTGTCATCAAATGCTTTTGCCATACCGTGTGACTATTTTGTTATTATTGGTCACTGCAAACATAAGCGTTATTTTTGAATTGACAAAGAAATATCGGTTTATTTTTCTTTGTTTCTATATGATCTGCCTAAATCAATGAGTATTTCGTCTATAAATCATTGTATTATGTTGCCACGATAAGTACATATTAAGTCATTAAGAACTTTACTTCGCCACTTTCGGACAGTTTTGAAAACGGCTCATGATTCTTCTTTTATTTGCCGATGAAAATAAAATCGACACGTTTTATAAACCTTTTAAAATTGAAAGTATGGAAGTAGTAACTATTGAAAAGAGAACCTTTTCGTATGTCTGCGAGAGGTTCACGGAGTTTGCCAAACGGATAGAAAGTTTGTGCAGCACTCATACCCAGAAAGTCGAAAACTGGCTGGATAGTCAGGAAGTGTGCCTGTTGTTAGGCGTTAGTAAGCGAACTTTGCAGTATTACAGAAGTAGCGGAAGATTGGCTTATTCTCAAATTGGTAGTAAGATTTATTATAAGACTTCCGATATTGAAAGAATTATTGCAGACAGTGAAACGCAAAATCAATCACCCAAATACCCCACGTCTTATGAAAAGAATTAAAAAAGATTATCCGTTTTTCAACCTGTTTTCCATTGTTGGCACATGGGAAAGCATTAATCTGAATCCTACGGTTATCATCTATCGGAGCGACAAAGAGTACCTTCTTTCTATTATATATGTATCGGAAACAACCAAACAGGCTTCACCTGCTACTTATGAGATACAGCAAGATGGTAGCCAGTATTTTATTGTCACTGCATCCAAACGGCTCTATGTAGATTATGATTTGGCAAAAGATGTAATTAGCATTTCATCGCTGGGTGACTATCTGTGTAACTAGCTATCTAGCCATCTTGAAATCAATATTTCAATAAAACAATCTTTCAATCATGGAACTAATAAATAAAGATATCCCACAAGTCAAAGAATTTATTTCTTCGCTCGATTCGATGCTGGATGGTATTGAATCTATAGTCAAGCATTACAAGCCTCACCTGAATGGGGAATGCTTTCTTTCTAATAATGAAGTTTCCAAGAAACTGAATGTCAGTTTGCGAACCCTGCAAGAGTGGAGAGATACAGGTCTAATCCCCTTTATCCAGATAAAAGGTAAAATCATCTATCGTCAGAGTGATATTGATAAACTGCTCCAAAGGCACTATTTTGAAAGTTGGAAAGAGTAACCTGCCAAGCCCAAAAACATTGTTTTTCGGAATTTAATTTGAATCATTGACTTTTCCAGTGAAGTATTTAGTCTGTGCAAGTCTTTAGATGAAAATACGCTCGAACATAGTGAGAGGAAGATTTTCATCTAAACCGAAGGCTTGGACTTGAACAGGCTAAATACGGAACTTACCTTTGTCAATGCTTCATATTGAGTTCTGGAAAACTTACTATAAAAGAAAAGGATTGAGAAAATGAAATTCATTTTTCCCAATCCTTTTTCAATATTAGCTACTATCTTTATTATATAGCCAATTCCGACAGGCAGCTATTTACTTTTTGCATATCCTTGAAAATATTCTGATCCAATACCCTTGCATAGTGTTTTGTTACGCTTGTATCTGCATGACCTAACATCTTAGCAACATTCTCCATACTTACGCCATTTGCAAGGCAAATGCTTGTGGCATAGCTATGACGGGCGGTATGTGTGCTAAGATTTTTATGAATTCCGCACACATCGGCAATCTCCTTCAAATAACTGTTCATGCGTTGATTACACAATACAGGTAAAAGTTTTCCGGTACACTCTGCCACATCCTTATATTTATCAAGTATAGAAGCTGCCACAGGCAGCACAGGAATGTTACACATGATTTTTGTCTTTTGCCGGTTCTTCCTTATCCAAAGTTCCCCTTTGTTGTCTTTTACCAAGTGTTCGGGTGATAAATCTTTCACATCGCTGAACGCCAAACCAGTAAAAATGCAAAAGACAAAAACGTCACGTACCTGTTCTACTCGTTTAATTGTAAACTCTTTGGCGAGAATGATTTTAATCTCGTCCATCGTCAGAAATTCAGGATCGGTTTCTTCCAATTTGAAACGGTAGTAAGCAAACGGATCTTTCTTTATCCAGTCGTTTTCCAAAGCAATACGGATAATCTTCTTTAAATTCTTCAATCGGGTAATAGCGGAGTTCTGCGCACAACCTTTTTCAATCTTCAAGAAAGCATCGAACTTAGAAATGAAGTTGGCTTCCAAGTTATTCAGGGCAATATCAGATAACTGATATTCTTTCTTAATGAATTCCTCCAAATATCGGGTAGTGGTTTCATACCGTTGAACGGTTTTACTAACAAAATCTTTGCCGATCAGCTTACGACTTTGTTCGTTGTGTTCTCTGAATACTTGCAAAAGGGTTTTGCTTTCTTCATCCACACCATAATACAGTTTTCTCACAAGATCAACGGTGATAACCTTGTCGGAAGTTTCCAGTTCCCTATAAATTTGGTGTATGCGTGAGCGTGTGATTTCTAAGTAGTGGTTCAGTTCCACCGACATACGGTCTTTTCCTTTTGAATTCTCTTTTGCTTGATTCCATAGGTTTACGGGACAACTTCTTTTGATAGAAATATCTACCATACAGCCGTTTACAGTGATTCTCATGCACACAGGTGCTTCTCCGTTCTTTAATAACTTGGCTTTTTTGATAAAGAACAAAACAGAAAATGATTTTCGAGCCATTTTTACATCGTTTTTTAAGTTACAAAACTATGTATTCTCTTCCAAAGTAAGTCTATGCAAAATACTATGAATCAGTGAGAAAGATGCAAATTCGTGGGACTTTTTCGAACTGAATTTTAGTCCCACGATTTATCCACCGATAATATGCTTGAAACGGCTATTTTTTGCTACCTGCCAGAAAAAAGAAATCCCTGATAATGTCTGATTATCAGGGATTTGCTTGATTCTTCTTGTTGTTTCAGTGATCCGCCTGGGGCTCGAACCCAGGACCCCAACATTAAAAGTGTTGTGCTCTACCTGCTGAGCTAGCGAATCAATCCTTACTGCTGTTAAGCGGGTGCAAAGATAGAGGGATTTTTTTAACTGCCAAAGGAAATCTAATATTTTTTCTTATCTTTGTACCAAATTACATTTTACACATTATTATATAATATGGCAACAGTAGACGATAAAAAGATTATTTTCTCAATGGTGGGAGTGAGTAAATCCTTCCAGAATAACAAACAGGTATTAAAAAATATTTACCTATCCTTTTTCTATGGAGCAAAGATTGGTATCATTGGTCTCAATGGATCGGGTAAATCGACTTTGCTGAAGATTATTGCCGGACTGGAAAAATCCTATCAAGGTGAAGTAGTCTTTTCACCGGGGTATTCGGTTGGTTATCTGGCTCAGGAACCTTATCTGGATAATACGAAAACGGTGAAAGAAATCGTAATGGAAGGGGTACAACCCATTGTTGATGCGCTGAACGAATATGAAGAGATCAACCAGAAGTTTGGTTTGCCTGAGTATTATGAAGACCAGGATAAAATGGATCTGCTCTTTGCCCGTCAGGGAGAATTACAGGATATTATTGATGCTACTGATGCCTGGAATCTGGATAGTAAGTTGGAACGTGCTATGGATGCTCTTCGTTGTCCCCCAGAAGATCAATTAGTGGAAAATCTGTCAGGTGGTGAACGCCGTCGTGTAGCACTTTGTCGTCTGTTGCTACAGAAGCCAGATATCCTTCTTCTTGATGAGCCTACCAACCACCTTGATGCTGAGTCTATCGATTGGCTTGAACAGCACTTGCAACAATATGAGGGTACGGTAATTGCCGTAACGCATGACCGTTACTTCCTTGATCATGTAGCCGGATGGATTCTTGAATTGGACCGTGGTGAAGGCATCCCCTGGAAAGGTAACTACTCCAGCTGGCTTGAACAGAAGACCAAACGTATGGAGATGGAAGAGAAGACTGCAAGCAAACGTCGTAAAACACTTGAGCGTGAGCTGGATTGGGTACGTATGGCTCCTAAAGCCCGTCAGGCTAAAGGTAAAGCTCGTCTGAATTCTTATGATAAGCTGCTGAATGAGGATGTAAAAGAGAAAGAAGAGAAACTTGAGATATTTATTCCCAATGGTCCTCGTTTGGGAAATAAGGTGATCGAAGCCAAACATGTGGCTAAGGCTTATGGTGATAAGTTACTCTTTGATGATCTTAATTTCATGCTTCCTCCTAATGGTATTGTAGGTATTATCGGTCCTAATGGTGCAGGTAAGACCACCCTTTTCCGTCTGATAATGGGGCTTGATGCCGTGGATAAAGGTGAGTTTGAAGTAGGAGAGACTGTAAAGGTAGCCTATGTAGATCAGCAACATAAAGATATTGATCCTAATAAGACCGTTTACCAGGTTATTTCCGGTGGTACGGAATTGATTCGTATGGGTGGGCGTGATATCAATGCACGTGCTTATCTTTCACGTTTTAATTTCTCCGGTGCCGATCAGGAAAAACTTTGTGGAATGCTTTCAGGTGGTGAGCGTAATCGTTTGCACCTTGCTATTGCATTGAAAGAAGAGGGTAATGTACTTCTTCTTGATGAACCTACCAATGATATTGATGTGAATACGCTTCGTGCACTTGAAGAAGGCCTTGAAGACTTTGCAGGATGTGCCGTTGTTATTTCGCATGACCGTTGGTTTCTCGATCGTATCTGTACTCACATTCTTGCTTTTGAAGGAGATTCAAATGTGTTCTATTTTGAAGGTTCATATTCGGAGTATGAAGAGAATAAACAGAAGCGATTAGGCAATGAAGAACCCAAACGTGTTCGTTATAGAAAGCTCGTTAATGACTGATATTTATGATATTCTGAAAGCTTTCTAAAGCTTTCAGTTTCAAATGGGAAGCTCCGTAGTTTTACTGCGGAGCTTCTCGTGTTTTATAATGCAATAAAATGTTTGTTACTCTTAAAAATCGACATGAAAATGTAATGTGATTTTAAATCTTATTAATTATATTTGCACTTCAAAACATTTATTAATTAACAAATTCTATTAACTAACAAACAGAATTTATGAGAAGACATCTAATTCATTTCCTGCTGGTTGCAATACTGACAGTTTGCTCTGCTGCTACTGCCTTTGCACAGACTACAGTGAAAGGTCAAGTTGTTGATGCTGAAACCGGTGACCCATTGATTGGGGCAGCCGTAACAGTTGTTGGTACTACACAAGGTAGTGTGACTGACGTTAACGGTAATTTTACAATAGAGTTGAAAACTCTAAAAGCCGTTTTGCTATTTAAGTATATCGGTTATTTGGATGTAGAAAAGAAAATTAATCACTCCGGAGTTGTCAATTTAGGAGTTGTAAAAATGGAAACCGATGCAGTTGGACTTGACGAGGTTAGTGTTATTGCTTCCATTATTCGTTCAGATAGACAGACTCCAGTACCTATCTCTAATATTAAGTTAGGAACTATTGAAGAGATGTTGAGTAATCAGGAATTTCCGGAATTGTTGAAATCTACTCCCTCCGTATATGTAACCAGAGATAGTGGTGGATATGGAGACTCTCGTATTAATGTGCGTGGGTTTGATTCATCTAACCTTGGCGTTTTGATAAATGGAGTACCTATTAACGGTATGGAAAATGGAAAAGTATATTGGTCTAATTGGTCAGGTTTGTCAGATGTTACTCAGTTTATCCAGGTACAACGTGGATTAGGTGCTTCAAAGTTAGGTATATCTTCAGTGGGAGGTACTATGAATATGGTAACTAAAAGTACTGAGAGTAAAAAGGGAGGTTCGGCATATGTAGGTGTTGGCAATGATGGATATCGTAAATATGCGGTAACACTGTCTACAGGAATGCTTGACAATGGTTGGGCATTTACCTTCTCTGGGGCTTTAAATACAGGTGATGGTTATATTAGAGGGACAAATTATGAAGGCTGGACCTACTTTGGAAATATTTCAAAGAAAATAAATGATAGCCATAAACTTTCTTTAACTGCTTTTGGTGCTCCTCAATGGCACAATCAACGTGCAACGAAGCACTATATTGAAGATTATAAAAATAGTCCGGATGGTGGACGTTATAGTAATGGTTATGGCTATCTGAATGGAGCGTTAACTGGCGCTGGATACGGATATAATTACTACCACAAACCACAAGTTTCATTGAATCATTATTGGACTATTAATGCTAATTCTTCGTTGACTACTTCCGCTTATGCTTCTTTAGCACGTGGGGGCGGGCGCAGAGTAGCTGGGAATAAGACTAATTGGCTGACTATCGACTATAATACAGGACGTCCGCAGGCAGGTGCTATGCTGACTCCGGATGGATTATTTGATTATGATGCTGTATTGAAAGCTAATGCAGAGTCTGAACATGGTTCTCAGGTGGCTTTTACTAATGTTGTAAATTCTCATGACTGGTATGGTTTGCTTTCTTCATATAGAAATGATTTGACTGAAAAAATTACTTTAACTGCAGGTTTTGATGGACGTTATTATAAAGGATACCACACAGAAATAATTGATAATCTTTTGGGAGGAGATTATTTTTTGGAAAATCAATCAGCAAGTAAGAAACTGTATTATCGTCCTGCAAATGCTGTATTGAAAGTTGGCGATAAGATTAATTATGATAATATAGGTGAAATATTTTGGGCTGGAGTTTTTGCACAAGGTGAATATAATACTGAAAAATGGTCTGCTTTTTTGTCAGCTTCCTTAACGGGAGAGGTTTATAAATATCATAATCCGGGAGGAGCTCCTATTGATGGTAAAACAGTATCTGAAGCTAAAACTTTCCTTCCGTGGAGCACAAAAGCTGGTTTTAACTACAAATTTAATGAAAACCATAATGTTTTTGTAAATGGAGGTTATTTTACTCGTGCACCATTTATGAATGCTGTTTTTGCCAATTATAATATTTTACCTGTAAAAGGTGTTTCATATGAAAAGATTGGTACATTTGAATTAGGATATGGGTTTAATAATGAATATTTCAATGTAACACTGAATGGATATTATACAAAGTGGATGGACAAATCAATGTCAAGAACCATTAATAATGAGAAAATCAATATAACTGGTGTTGATGCTATTCATGCAGGTATTGAATTGGAAGCTACTTATAAGCCTTGTTCTAGTCTTGATATAAGAGGTATGTTCTCATGGGGGGATTGGACTTGGGCAGATGATGTGCATTTTCAGTTATATGATGAAGCACAGAATCCTATTGGAAAGGAGGAAAGTGCATATATAAAAAATGTACATGTTGGTAATTCTGCTCAGATGACAGCTTCTTTAGGGGCTACTTGGGAGATGGTAAAAGGGTTGAAATTGAATGCTGTTTATAACTTTGCAGGTAAGAATTTTGCAGATTTTGATCCTCAAAATCGGACAAATCCTAAAGATACTGGAGTTGACTCATGGAAACTTCCTAATTATTACACCATTGATCTTGGACTGAGTTATCGTTTTGAGATAGTAAAAGGTGTTTCTGCCACTATGTATGCGAACGTAAATAATCTGACTGACGTTGAATATATTGCTGATGCAAAAGATGGTGATAAGCATGATATGAAGACTGCATTGGTATTCTATGGCTTTGGAAGAACATGGTCTACTGGTTTTAGAGTAAACTTTTAAGATTTTAAATATTAATAGTTATAAAGATGATTATGAATAAAAAACATACAATCTTGGGTGCCTTTCTTTTGTTGGGATTGGTAGCCTGTGATCCGATGAATGACATCTATAATGAAATTGATGAAAGTCAAGGTCCTGTAGTCAAGTCTGGAGAATATACATTGGTTGCAGCCGATTATACAAGTATAAGTAAACTTGTGCTTGCTGAAGAAAATATTACGGCAGAAAAGAAAGCTGCTGCAAATGCAGTTAAATCTACTAATACATTGAATGAATTAGTAAAAGCAGAGGATTATATTCCAGCGCTTCTTGCCAAATCATATGCTGATTGGGGTAAGAAATCAACTGTAAAAGTTACATATGCCTATCAGGATGCATTGCCTGAAACGGTTCTTGAGATGTCTAAAACAGAAACTTATGAACTGAAAGATGATGCTTATGCTTTTGTATGGGGTGATGAAACTGTAGTGAACTTTCTGACTCCAAAAAAATCTCCTGTTGAGTATCTTCCTAAAGTATTGACTAATGTTAAAACAAATGCAAAGAAGGGAGACTTAGTATTGGTTGATTATAAATACGATACCGAAGAACCTACAATTGAAGTTGGAGATGATCTGTATCAACAAGAATTTGAATCATTGGATGTTCACGATAGTAAAGCTACGGGTACAATCAACGGTAATGTAGAAGGTTGGCAGGTAATAAATGCATCTGGTACTAAAAATTGGGTTGGTAAGTTTTACAATGATAATCGTTACGTACAATGTTCTGCTTTTGGTGCTACCGGAGATAATGTATCTTGGTTAGTTGGTCCTAAAACAAACATCGTTGATGGTGCATCTTTGACTTTCGATGCAAAGATTGGCTACCATGTAGGCGACGCTTTACATGTGATGGTTTCTACTACTTATGACGGAACTGCCAATTTAAAAGATGAGGACTGGGAAGATATTACCTCTGCTTTCAAATTTCAGAATGCAGGTAACAACTACACTGAATGGTATTCACCTGGGATGGCTGATCTGAGTAAATATGCAGGCAAAGGATTATATATTGCATTTAAGTATGTAGGCTCTGCTACGATTACTTCCACTTATCAGCTTGATAATGTTTCTATCTCCACTACTCGTATGGCCCCTACGCATGAAAAGCCATTTAATGCTATGTATCAGTTTGATGGTGTAGATTGGAAACCGTTTAACAAAAAGGATGTACTTATATTGACACCAGAAGATTATGCTGCTATGGGGATAACAGATTTTGGGTCTTCTAAGTTACCAGAGAATTATCTACCAGCATATTTGGCTAAAATGTTACCTTATGCACAGATAGGTGACGTAAAGACCCTTGTTTATAAAAATTATGATAGTGGAAGTAAAACTGTTGTAGCTGAAGCTGCTGAATATAAGCTGGGTAGTGATAAAGTATGGGCCAAAAATACAGCAGTGGTTGATATTACTTCGCAATTTGTGAATGTTGGTAATGGAAAATGGATCTACGATCCTTCTATCTATTATGTGATATCTAAAGGTGATGGTAATTTGCAACGTATTGTTGACTATGTGAAAGAAACCAATTCTACTTATGTAGATAGTTATGGTACAGCTGAATACTATTATGGTGCAAGCGAATATCAAGGTAATTTTAACTTTAAAGTTTCTGACCGTGTGGATAGATATGGTAAAGATCCTGAATTAGCAAAAATTACAGATGTCGAAGAACAAGCTGCCTTTATGTTTAAACGTGCTGCCGAAGGTTTATGTATTATGCTTAAGGGGATGTATCCCGATGCAAAGAGTGATATAGATGGTATTACATTGGATTATTATGTAACATTCTCAGTGTATCTTAATCCTGCAGAATCTGGTACAAGAAATAACTATACTATGCAGTTTAATTATGATGGTTCAAACTTTATACATGTAGGTGATGTTGTAAAGGTTGAATAAAATCGATTAGCCTTCTAAAAAAAAGTACAGGGTTGTTATCGGAAACGGACAACTCTGTACTTTTTTATATCTTCATTCTCATCAACACTGGTTTATGATCGCTATAATCCACTTCCGGAGAGAAATAATCCAACCCTTCAAAGTCTTTTGTGTGTAGGATATAGTCAATCCTCAACAGTTTCTTGAAATAGTGGAAAGTGTACATATATCCATGTCCACAGGTTTGAAAGCCATCTTTTAGTTTATCGCCTTTCATGGTGCGATATGTATAGGATGAAGGCAGTGAGTTGAAGTCACCGCATACCAGTGTAGGGTAGGGGGAAGCGGTTATCATCCTATGCAGTTTTGCTGCTTGAGCAGCACGTTTCACAAAATTCTCTTCCAGTCCTGCTGCCAGTTTATGAATTGCATTTTCAGTACCAGTGGTATTCTCTGTAGCGAGTTCTTTTTCTAAAATACGTTTGTTACTGCTCACCTCTGTTGTCTGGAGATGGTTATTGAAGATACGGATTGTTTTTCCATTCACATTGATATCGCATTGCATACTACAATTTCTGCTGTCCGGATGCGTGATAAGTACAGTATTTTGGATGGGATACTTGCTGAACAGAGCTACTTGCAAAATGGACGTTCCGTCTGTTGGTTTGGGTATAGAATAGTAGGGCCATGCAGAAAGGACCTGCTTTACACTATCCTCATTGAACTCACGGTTACTGCCAAATTCCTGCATACACAGGATATCTGCACCTTGTTCCTCCATGAAGCGGGCTATCTCTTTACAGGAATATCCGGTCTGATCTCCATTAAAAGCATCTACGTTGTAGGTAGCGAGAGTTAGTGATGCTTTAGCTGTATTCGGAGAAGAGAACTGAATAATCCGGTTCAGGTATGCCCAGTTGCCAAGGATGGCGATAAGGGGGATAAGTAACCATATACGGAGCCGTGTGGTCCAATAGATAAGTAAGATAAGATTTATCAGCAATAATACCGGCAATGCAAGGCCTATAAAGGCAAAGCCAATGTATTTGTCTGGAGATGCGTAACCGGAGAAAGCTCCTGCCAGAGTTATACCTGCCAGTATAAAGGTTATTACAATTGATATGCAATAAAATAGTTTGAATACAGCTCTTTTTCCCATAATTGTTTAATTGACAATTGTCAACTGTCAATTGTCAGCTCTTTAAGTATTTCTTTATAATTGTTTTTAATTTCTCTTGTGCTATCGGCTTTGGGATAAACTCTGTACATCCTGCATCCGCAGCGGCATTCCTGTCATATTCATAAGCAAATGCACTTTGCATGATGATAGGTACATCCGGAGATAGTTCACGAATGATCTTGGTAGCCTCCAATCCATTCAGGTTGGGCATTTTGATATCCATTAATATTAGATCCGGTTTTACTTCTTCAAACATCATTACTACTTCCATACCATCTCGTGCACGTGTCAGATTATAATTCTTTTTCAGTATTGCATTCAGCAGATCATAGTTACTGTCCGTATCTTCAGCAATGAGAATGGTTGGCATGTCTGTTCCTTTATCTACATTGCCGGGTTGTAATTCTACGGTAGCTGTGTTATTTTCCGTATTTGTAGGTAAAGACTCTTTTGCCAGTGTAGATGGTTCTGTTTCCACATTGAATTTTGCAGGTAGCCAAAAAGTGAATGTTGTTCCTTTTCCTATTTCTGAGGTTACGGAGATCTCTCCGCCCAGCCGTTCAATGATTGTCTTGCAGATAGAAAGGCCGAGTCCCGTTCCTTGTGCCGTATTATTCAGTTTCATAAAGCGTTCAAACACTTTGTTCACTTTATCTGCTGCGATGCCTGTTCCTGTATCCGTCACATGGAAGATCACCTTTTCTCCTTCTTGTCGGTATCCGTAACTGATACTCCCTTCTGTTGTAAACTTTAAGGCATTTCCTATCAGATTGGACAATACCTGGAAGATACGATTCTTGTCAGAGTCAATAATAGTTGTTTCATTTGAAGGTTCATACAGTAGTTGTACACCTTGCGGAGTACGAAACACATGTGCATCATGAATCTCCTTACATAATCCATTTAGCCTTACAGGCGCGTAAGTAAATTCTACAATACCCGATTCTATTTTTGATAAGTCCAATATCTCATTGATCAGTTGAAGTAACCGTTCATTGTTGGCATCTACAATGGTATAGTACTCTTGTCTTTCGTCAGCATTCTCACTTTCTGCTATGAGGCGTGAGAATCCTACGATGGCATTTAGTGGGGTACGTATTTCGTGACTCATGTTTGCCAGAAAAGCCGACTTCATATTATCCGATGTTTCTGCTTTTTCTTTAGAAATCATCAACTCCCGCTTCATCAGTTCCAACTGTGTGATGTCCCATTCAATACTGATGACAACCGGTGAAAAGTCTTTCCCTTCTACCTTTATCTTCTGTTTATCCAGGATAATCAGATTTCCATTCTTATCTTTTTCTTCCGTCACCCAGTGTTTGCATTTTCCGGTGGTAGCAACCTCCATATCTTCTTTTCGCTTCTGCTCGGCCACCTCCTGCGGATAGTAGTCAAAATCAGTCATACCGGTGGTTTCGTTCTCAAAACTCATATCCCGGTTATATGACTCCCGGTTACGGTATATATAGCAGAAATCGCTATTTACATCTTTGACCACAATGCCTGCCGGCAGATTTTCCATCGTGGTATCCATGATACTGTTCAGGCGTTTTATCTGCGATTCGTAATGCAGACGTTCTGTGATATCATGTGTGAATGACCAGTAGCTACTTTCCCCTTCGTCACTTGTCACGTGATACATTGTTCCCTCAAAGGCTAATATCTTCTTGTTACCGGGTATCGGCTGATACGCGATGAAGTTACAGTAACCTCCTTCATTTATTTGCTTATACCTCTGTTGCCAGTCTTCGGCTGTGTTTATATCACCGGCCAGTTCATAGATCTTATACAGGTTTAATTTATCTTCTTCCGATATTCCGTGATTCTCTTTGAATAATCTGTTGGCGAATATCAGTGTGCCATCTTTCCGGGCAGCAAAAATACTTTCTTTGGCATTGTTGATAGCATGTGTAAGCGTATTTATATCATTCCGATGGCGTTGTATATCCGTCACATTTTGTACATATCCTTCCATGTAAAATGTCCCATCGGACAGTTCTTCCCGGGTGTACGTTTGTATTCTCAGATAATATACTTCGCCATCATAGTTAATGCGGTAGCTTGTGCTATTTTCATTCATTTCTTTCTCATTATTCTCCAGCCACTTAGCAAAAAGACTTTTGTCTTCCTCTACTATCATCTCATAGTAACGTTCGATTGGAATAGAGCGTTGTGCTTCTCCACAGAGGATACCTGTGTATCCCCAGTAATAGAACATCCGTTCTTTACTGACGTATTTCCATTGTCCGATCTGGGCAGCCTTTTGAATCTCTCTTAATTCATGATTGGTGCGTTCCAGCTGTAGTTTCACATTGCTTCGAGCCGTGATATCCCGATATTGGCAAAGTACTTTATCCTCATAAGGATACATGATACATTTGAAGTAATACGTTCCCTCTGCCAATTCTAATTTATAGTTTTTGCTAACACTTTTTTGTTTGTCTATAACCTGCCGGAAAATCGGGACCAGCTTCTGACGGGTATACAGAGGCAATAAATCAAATATGTTTTTTCCCAATAGTTTCTCTTCCTGCAGAAACCAAAGATTACTGTGTGTATCAATGTCTACGCAAGTCCCATCCTGATCTACCAGTATCATTGTATCAGCTGTGATTTGCAGTATTTTTTTGGCGTTCTGCGCGTCATGTAATGTTCTGTCCATATGGTATTATGATTTATGGTTTATGATTCATGAATTATGAGAGGATGTTGAATTATGATTTATGAGGATTTATTTCCCTCTTTTAGCCTTTTCCCACGCACCGGTTCCACGTTTTTTCCTCAGATATCCTATTCCCTTCAGTACATTGACGTTCATAAAAAGAAAATAATAAGGAATAAACAGCAGTTTGTTTTTTATCTGTCGTGTTGACAGGTAATACCCCCCAAGTCCCAGAATGTAGAACAATATCTGAAGTATCAGAATCGTTCCGTAGATCTCACACGAAGCTCCCATACACAGTAATAGCGTATTGAATGGCAATAACAGAAACAACAGTATGGGAGTGAGCGACCATCGTAGTACCCGGTGCGATACATATTGGAAACTCAGTATCCCATAGCGGAACGGATTCAGCAACGGGCGCAGTCTCCAGATAGATTGCAGACCTCCGGCAGCGATGCGTACTTTTCGTTTTTCTTCTTCGTGCATATCTGCCGATCCGCTTTCGATAGCGTATGCTTCTGTACAATAAGCGATTGTATGTCCTTGCATGGCAATACGCAGTGAGAGGATGAAGTCGTCCAGTAATGTATCCTGCTCCATCTCTTCAAACAATTCCCGGCGTACGGCAAACAGTTCTCCAGCCGCTCCTACGGCCGAGTACAGTCGTGCATCCAAGGCTTTCAGGGTTGATTCATATTTCCAGTAGATACCTTCTCCTCCGGCAGCTGCACCATCCCGTGTTTGTACGGCAATTCGTTTCTCTCCGGCCACACAGCCTACGCGTGTATCCTCAAACGCCAATACGATTTCGCGGATAGCCTCCTGGTTTACCATCGTATTGGCATCAGTAAACACTACAATAGGCGTGTTTATCAACTTCATACCCCGGTTCATCGCAGCAGTTTTTCCTTGTCGTTCGGGTTGGAAGAGTACGGTGGCTTTTCCTTCCCAACGAGTGCGTAGCTGTTCGTTTGTTCCGTCATTACTACCATCTGTCACCCATACGATGTGTAGTTTATCCTCTGGATAGTCCAGTTCGAGAGAATTTTTCATCTTTTCGTCCACCACCTCTTCTTCGTTGAAAGCAGTGATAAAGAGCGTTACTTCGGGCAGTGTACTGTCTTCGGGCAGTTTTCGCTTTATTGGTTTTATCAAAAGCTCTTTCAGCTTTACGAGCAGGTAGAGAACGATACCATAGCCCAGATACGTGTAGAACACGATGAAGAGGGCTATCCAAAAGATGATTTCAATCCAAAGAGTATTCATATAGTAAGTATCTTTATTTTATCAAATTAGAATCTTCATCTTTGTATACCTCTTTTTTAGAGAAAATTCCACCGATTCCTTTCAGTGCATATAGGACGCGTACCTTAAAACTATTCAGTAATGAACCATCGGCACTGATGGTACCATATCCTGTCACGGCACGTGCTTTACGTTTACGTACAAATACTATTTTTCCATATTTTTTTAATCCCAACGCCAGAGAGCCGTCTTCACCACGTCGTATATCTGTGCGTATACCTACCTGGCGGGCATAATCTGTGCGGTATGCAAAAACCAGTCCCCGAACACTTAATTCCGGACGTTTGAAAGATTGCAAATACAAATGTACATCTCTTGCAAACTCATAGAATTTAAGGCCTATCCAAGAATGATTTTTATCAGGGATATAGCTCCATAATGAGCTTACTGCCACTACTCCTGGTTTCTCCAGTACCTTTATCATCGTTTCTACATAATGAGGTGGGTATAAAGTATCAGAGTCTATGTTAATATGATATTTTCCTTTGGCATTATTTAGCCCGCAGAGTCTGGCAAAGCCACAACTATGCTGGTTTTCTGTATAATAAGGTATCCCTGTAGCCTGATATATTTCTGCTGTACGGTCTGTAGATTCATTGTCTACTCCAATGATTTCTACCGGATATTTACATATCATCTCGCTCAGAGACCAGAGGCATGCCAACAGGCGTTTCTCCTCGTTGTAGCCGATCAAAGAGACTGTAACTACTGGTTGGTTACTTTGCAGTTTTGCCAACTTGTTGCGTACTTCGTCAATAACAGATTGTGGCGCATCTACAAATGGTTTTTCATAAACCTGCAAGTACTTGGTATACCATTTCATCTCATTCTATGTTTTAATTTTCTATACCATTTTATTCCATATTGGAAACATATCAAACATGGCTTTTGTATGCTATAGGGCAGTTTGCCTAACAACATCCAGACAATGTTTATTTTTTTGTATTTTTTAAAGTATCTTATTTTATTAAGATTTAATGGATGATCTAATAGTTGTTTTGCAGTTGAGTCAGCTACTTCCCGAGGAACAATTAACTTTTTCTTATTTAATATTATACATGCGGCTTCAAAACTGCTCATCATAGCGTGTGTCATGAAATGTTCTCCATAAGTATTATCAATATATTGGGTTGCAATATTTTTTATTCGTATTCTGACATACGTTTGTAATTCTATTTCCTCTGCCGGTATTGTTGTTCTTGGATTATATTGACACAATGATCCTTCCCGTTTATTATACATATATGTGATGTCAGAAATAGTTGTATAGGACTCGACCTCAGGGGCCATTTGGGCAATGAAAAGTGTATCTTCACATTTTCTTATGTTGTCAAATTTCAGTCTCTTCTCAGTTAAGAATGACAGTTTAAACAGAGTGTTCCATATTGTTTTGTAGGGTGGATAATAGGGATAACTATATAAAAAGGATATAAATTTATCTTTCCCCTTCATGTTTTGATATGAAAAACGGAACACTTTCTCTTTGAAATCTTTATAATGTGTTTCTTTGTACGATCCAATGGTTACATCACTTCCGTTTGTTTGAGCTGTTTCATACAATAATGATATACAGTCGGGAGTTATTAAATCATCACTATCCAGAAAAAAGAAATATTCTCCCATAGCGTTTGCAATAGCTGTATTTCGTGCCATTGCTACTCCTTGATTGGTTTTATGGGAGCAAATTCGTATATTCTTTCCATGAGGATGTGTTTGCTGAAAATTCTTAACGATAGAAATACTACCGTCTGTGCTTTTGTCATCGATGATAAGAATCTCAATACTTTCAAACGTCTGCTCTAAAGCCGAAAGTAAAGTCTCCTGTATGTATCTCTCGGCATTATACAGAGGGATAGCGATTGTTACTTTATACATTATCTTATCTTATAATTTTTTCAAATAATGACTTCCATTGACTGGCAATGTTCTCTATCTTAAAGCGTTCTATATCAGCACGTGCATGATATCCCATTTTTTTTCTAATGTCATCCTGTTCTATCAAGTACATTATCTTTTCGGCCATTTGTGTAATGTTTCCGTTTTTGATCAGAAAACCATCTTTTCCTTCATGGATGATATCGCGCGGCCCACATGGGCAGGCAAAAGAGACCACAGGGAGACCGCAAGCCATTGCTTCGGCAATCACCATACCAAATCCTTCAAAGCGTGAGGATAGTACAAAGATAGAACTTTCACAATACTTGTTTACAATCTCTTGTGTCTGTCTTTCTATGTAAAGGGAGGTTAGTCTGTATCGTTCTTTCAACTGGAGATACTCGTCCTGCTCTCCGCCTCCATAGATTCGCAGGTTCCATTCTGGATATTTTTCGGCCACAATTCGCCATGCCTCTATCAGAAGGTCAAATCCTTTTTGATAACAATATCTACCCACAGCAATGACCTCTTTTTTTGAGCAGTCCGATGTCTGGTCCGGATAGAAAGGGAGTGGATTATGGATGACAGCTGTATTATTCAGGCCACTCCATTTGACACGGTCTTCTTCTGTCAGCACGACGAAACGGGATAATTTTTTTAGCTTTTGTTTAAGTTGCCACATCCATATTTTGGCCAATCCTTTTTTGATAAAACCACTCATACCTTCTTCTGCAAAGTCGCGGAAATTATCCTTATTAACGTGTATCTCGCCTATCTTTATACTCCCGTCGTGTATGGAAGTGATAAAGTTGATTTCTCTTCGTAGCATAGAGATTGTGATATCCGGCTGGATTTCTGTCAGGCATCGGGTCAATCGTTTCTTGTAAAGTCTTTGTTTTTTCAGATAGATCCAGAGCTTTTTGTAAAAAGGCTGATCCCACATCTGATTGAAGTTCAGATTCAGATGGATAATATGGATTTTAGGGGAGAGTTCATAAAACGTTTTTTGGCCTTCGCCATCAGTAAGAATGATAGATATGTCATATCCGTACACTTCTGCAAAATAGTTGGCTTTAATGGTCAACACCCGTTCCATACCACCCGGAATATGTAAAGAGGGGATACAATAAACTAATTTAAGGGGAGTGTTCGTCATATCTGTTTAAGCATTATGAGTAGTCATTAGTGAAATCTGGTTTATCACTTCCTGCATCTGATGTTTCCATGATAGGTTAGCTATAGAATTCCGTATTTCTATTGGTTGGAGATGGATGCTCTGATGAAACTCTATTAACTTTTGTATATCCATAGAAGTCTCATTTGCAGGCACTTTCCATACGTATGGCATATTGTCAAAGTCTTCATCCGTTTCCGAATATGTGAAAGCTAATCCGCGGGCAGCGTATTCCCTGTTTTTTAATACTTTTATTTTGTCAATCCCGCTTCGATGGCGTCCTAAGCTTCCGATCCCTAGATCAGCCTGCTCGAAAAGTTCGTCCAGTTCTTTACCATAGCGTGCACCATGAAGTATCACGTAAGGTGTTAGTCCGTTGTTGTAGATAGCTGGTATTATCTCTTGTCGTTCGCGTTCACCACTTAATTGACCTACAATGTGAAAAAATACCTTGTAGGATTGCTCTTGAAGATAATACTCCGCTAATCCTTGTATCAGACGGTCAAAACCATGCCAGTAATGTACTTCGGCCACTCCGATCAGATGTAGTTCGTGGGAGGTATCGTTTATGTGTTGTTTCAAAGGTATAGCATCAAAATCAATACCATTGGATATACGAATGGTAGGAACTCCGAATATTTTTTCTTTATCAGAAAATGTAATAATTGCATCCAGTTCTCTGGCTAATTTATGTCGGAAATGTCGGTCTATGGTAAGGTAAACTTTCATACCGGGAGTGACATATTCCTGGTCATAAGGATAAGTCGGGATTTCCATTATGACACGCGCTCCCATAGTCTTCAACTGCTTTATCAGATGAATAGTAAACGGATTGGCGTTGTGGAATGAGCGAATATAAACTAAATCGATACTTTCATTTTGTGCATATTCATAGATCGGTTTAAAGTACACACGTTTCTTTATTTTAGCTATTTCACCTTTTCCCAGATCTGCAATAACTTCTTCATTTACTAACCATTGACGATGTCCGTTAGGAGCAATGTCATAGTAGCACACACGTACATCGGCCCCACACTCACGCAATGCCTTCACCTGATAACGAATTTTCTTGCTGATGCCATTGGCTTCATCAAATCCGTGAAAGATAAGAAACAATATTTTCATTGTTTGCTTTGTTACTTGTTTGTATCGTTTATTTTTTTTCTTAGTTTTCCGACCAGCCCGCGTGCTTTTCTTATCAGATCATATTCGTGTGTGGTCTGTATGTACAGCCCAAAGATAAGGAAACTTATAATACTTTTCAATAGTAACGTGAAAAAAATGTTGTTCCCCTCTGTAAGATAGTGTAGCGGTAGCAGCGTGGCAGCAATAAGCATACTCACAATAATAGGTGACACGAATTGTCGCAACAGTGTCCACATGCTTCGTTTGAGTGTGATGCGGTACATCTGCCAATAGCATTGGATGAAGTTGATACAAAATGTAATGACAATGCACCATGCCACTGCTTCGAGTGTGCCAAACCAAAAAATGCCCAGCAACATACCACTTACGTTGAGCAGGGACGAGAATAATCCACAGATAAACAGGCTACGCGTATCTCCCGCTGCTTGAAAGATACTTCCGGACGAGGAGAGGATAATCTGTACTCCCACCGAGAGGGTGAGAATACGGAATACAGGTACAGAGGGTAACCACTGATCTCCGAAGATGATAAGGGTAACTTCTTTGGCTGTGAAAAATAACAATACGCTGAGTGGTATCCCGATAAAAGCAAGCAAGCGCATAATACGTTCGTAGGCAGAGCCGAGGCGTTGCAGGTCATTCTGATAATCACTGAAAATGGGATGCATTACCGGTGTAATTACTTGCGTGATATTCTGAAGCGGAAGCATCATCAATCTGTAGGATTTTTCATAATAGCCCAGCTGAGACATACCCATGTACTTGCCAATTAATAGCTTGTCCAGGTTTCTGCTGAAGTAGTTGATGACATTGAACAGGAATTGATAGGCAGAGTAGGAAAATATTTTGCGAATGGCTTTCAATCCCAACGTTAGCGAGGCATGCTGAGGATAACGTTTAATTGATATACCGAATATCAGTATACTGGAAAGAATTGGACTGATTATTAATGCATACAGTCCGGCACCACTCAGAGCAGCGGTGACTGCAGCTGCGCCACTCGCCATTTGTATACCGAAGCTACGCAGGGCGATGAACTTAAACTCTTTATTTTTATAAAACAGTGCATTGGGCACTATGTTGGCAGAGGCAAAAAAGAGGTTGACACAGAGCAATTGGCATAAGATGCGCAAGATTGGGCTGTCATAATAGGCAGCAATGGGCCACGAGGCGGCAAAGAAGAGTACTGATAGCCCTATTCCCATCCAGAGGGTGAATGAAAAGATGTCAGACAGTTCATGTTCGGTCAGTGTTTTATCTTGTATAATGGCAGGGGAGATGCCCATATCAGTAAAGATACTGAAGAAGGCGATGATGACTGTAGCGATGGCAACTATACCAAAATCGTCTGGTGAGAGGAGCCGTGCCAGCACTCCGGCCACCACAAGGGAAATGATAATACCGCTGTATTTGGCAAGGGCGGTATAGAATACACCGGAGAAAAGCTGTTGTTTGAGGTTACTTGTCATAGAGCTATTTCTTTCTTTTTATCATTAGTACTGCCAGTGTGCGTGGTGTGACATATTTTCTGTATTTCGTCAGGCAGAGGATGAGGAGTTTGATTCGTTGTTGTAGTGGCAGTGCATGTGCCTGCCATACAGCGGCATCGAGCATCTGAGAAAGAAAAAGATGGATTGTTTTCTGAATTTCATGGCTTTGTTTTTGACCGAAATAGTTCAACTCATATACTACAGTTAAGTAACTTGACATGTTTTTCCAAGCGAAACGGCTGGTCATAATAGAGCTCGGACGTAGTCTGCGATGAAAGAGATTTCGTTTAATAAATCCTACATTTTGAGCCTGTAAATAGAGTAATGAAGTGAATAGTTGGTCTTCATGCAGAATATGTGGATAGAATTTTAATGCATGTTTCTGCAAAAATGAGCGACGGATAAAATTGAGACACGGAGAAGGGGTAAACTGATGTTTTTTCACCTGAATGCTTAGCATTTCACATCCTCCATAAGTTTTGTCTTCCAATTCTTTTGTGTGCGAATAGGTTAAAGCTGGCAGATTTTCAGTTATTTCCTCACTAAAATTCTCAGCGTCAAAAAAAACAAAATCCAAATATTCTGTTTCACATTTTTGATAACAAAGCTCAAGCGCATTGGTTTCGAGTCGGTCATCACTATCCATAAAATAGATATACTGTCCTTTAGCATATTCCATTCCTGTATTCCGGGTTACAGATGGCCCTTGATTCTTTTGTTTGTATACTTGTATCCGATGATCTTGTTCAGCTAACTGGTGCAATATGTCGGGGCTTCTGTCTGTTGAACCATCATCCACAATGATTATCTCCAGTTCATATAGTGTTTGCTGACAAATACTTTCTATTGCTAATTGTAAATATTTTTCTGTATTATATACGGGAATGATTACACTAACTTTCGGAGTATCTTTTTCTGTATTTGTTTGCTTCATTTTAAGTATATATAATAAGTAAGCAAATGTAGATAGAAATCTTTTCATAGCCAAATTCCTATTCATAATTTTCCGGTTATACTAATGCCCGTGTGTATTAGTTGGATATATTTCTTTAATAGTCTTTTCATCCGTGTATTCGGATTTTTTTATGTTCAATAAAGGAGTTTGAATAACATCGTCAAATGTATGGATATCGCCTGTGCGTGACAAACAATTGAAAATATTGCTTTTTTCATGTGTGTACGTCTAGCCAAGAATCATAACAAAGAAATAAAATTGTATTTTCTGAAAAAATATGAAGTTGAGAGGAAGCACTTTTTCATAGTGATTAATATATTACTAATAAGTTATTGCGTCTGAATTACAGCCTGATTCACAAAACAACAGCTTTATGCCCGGGATTATATACAAAAGATCCGAAACATGTTGTGATTTTGGATACATATAAATGCTAAATAAATAGATAAAAAGATTGTTTAGATATTGAAAATATATAACATTTTAACACTCTGTCAAAATGCTGTAAATCAATATGTTATCTATCTTTATTTTTCCTCTACGAGAATCGCCTCGTTTCTCTACGGAGATCGGGTCGAAACTCTACGAGAAACGGGTCGTTTCTCACCGAGGAACAAACTGAATATTCATAAGATACAACAATTTACATAAACATGAAAACAGAAATAATTATCAATTGTTATGAAAACAGAAAGTGAAGTAAAGAGATGAGAGTTTTATTAAAGATATATTCTTTATAAAATAGTTGGTTTTAATAGAGTATACTATTTTTTCTAATTCACTCCTCCTACTCTGCTTTCAAGTTGATTAATACGCTGATTAATGGAGTAACCTTTAAGGAGATAGTCTTTTAAGACTTGGTTGGCAAACTGTCTGAATAATGTTGCATTCTTGCTATTTACTCGATATCCAACGGAAAGAATAGCATCAAGATTATAAAACTTCGTTTTGTAATTTTTACCATTTGCGGCAGTATATTCCAAAATGGAATGAACTCTCTATTAATTCTCCACTATCAAATATATTTTTTAAGTGCTTTGAAATAGCAGGTTGCTTTACGCCGAACAACTCCGCTATTTGGGTTTGCGTCAACCAAACCGTTTCATTCTCTAAACGTACTTCCAACTTAATCAACTCATCTGGCTGATACAATATGATTTCTCCCTGTTCCATATCAATTTTATGATTTTACTTCCGGAAAAAAATCTTTATTCCTTATCACCTGATGGCAATGCGGACACGTGAATACTTCTTTATCTTCAAAGAATTCTCTTACAACATTCACATCAAGAGCTTGTGCCAACTTTTCCAATGTACTTACGCTACCCCTTAAAAAAGGTATAGAGAAAGTGTCCGAAACGTTGTACGATATGGGTAATGAGGAGTTTCTTACCTTACAAGAATTATGGAATAGGTTTAGTGATATTGCTATAAATAATGGCGATGAGATTGAAAATGACTTTATACAATTCGAGGCTGGAATTTCCGGATTTGAAGTCTGGCATTGGTTCGATAAGCGTTGTACTAATAATCTACATGATGATTTACTGTACAAAGAAGATGAGAATGGAGATATTGATTAATTCAAATCCGTTCAGAAATAAGCAAAACTCACCACAGAGTAGCACAGAGTTCCACAGAGTACTATTGATCTGATAAAACGCGGATGATCGCGGATGATCGCAGATTAAAAAACTGTAGTTCTTTATTTTATCGTTATTTCCCTTTGCGAAAAT
>OHES01000393.1_pt1 | contig 34529 bp, 28 predicted proteins | sample 1567371 | NCBI WGS metagenome assembly OHES01 (sample SAMEA3879533, study PRJEB24766) | human gut metagenome | biome: human-associated habitat; feature: feces | place: USA | collected 1985/1987 | reverse complement strand
ACGCAGGCGGCGTACCCACCAGCCGCACATCCTTGTAGATGTCGTAGTAGAACATCAGGTACATTTTGCCACCCCACATCGAGTAGCACGACACCTCGCACTCCGTTTCCCGGCCGTAGCGCCCTTCCAGTTCGGCATAGAGACGGCGCGGGGCCATCATGCCCCATTTCCCGGCGGCTTTCATCTCCTCCTTGAGCGCATTGGCCTCCACACGGTCTTGCCGGGGACGGGAATCTCCTCATCGCGCGTGCGTGCCCAGAATCCCGTTTCGAGCAGGTTGCACTCGGGCGTCGACAGGGCGCAGATGTCGCTGTAAGCCACATGGTGGTTGGTAATCATCAGCCCCTGGTCGGAGATCATGCTGCCCGTTCCCATGCCGCCGTCGACAGCCACCACGGCATCGGCCAGCGCCGCCGATTTCTCGTTGTAAATCTCCTTATCCTTGATTTTCAGTCCCCGGGCCTTCATCTGCGGATAAATCTCCGCCAGCCGGTGCATCAGCCACATGCCCTCGTCGGCCATCGCAGGCTGCATACAGAGCAGCACAACGGCCAGACAGGCTATCCATCTTCTCATATTCTTCATTTTTCACCAATGGGAAAGAACCTTTTTCCCGGTTCTCCCCACATTCGGTCTGTTTTTAAAAACCGACAACAAAAATTCAATCCTCAGCATCGGCTCCGACAATGGCCGGCAAATTGACCCTGATAAAATCGTCCAATTCCTTTCCCCTCATCAAAACGAACGTGGAGTCGATCCGGTACATTTTATCCAAGGCGTATTCGGCCTTTTTTCGCACCGCGGCGGAATCTGCCGCCGGCATCGTCCGCATAAATGCCGCGACATTGACTTCGTAATACTTTTCGAACAGCTCGCGGCAGTTCGTATTTTTCGCACGAGCACATCCTGCAAGTACGAAAACCGCCAACGAAACCACAGACAGCAATCCGAATATCCTGCATGAAACAGTCATTTTTGCAGCCGTTTTTTCAATTACTCTCCAACCGTTTTCCCCGGATTGGTGAACTTCAGCCGCGGGTCGGCCTCCTTGAAGGTGCCGTCAGCCATGCGCAGCGTCCATTTTTCGGCCTGGAAAACCTCTTTCCACAGCTTCGCGTCGTCCCACATCGACTTCACATAGCGGATGCGCATCACGGGCTTCATATCCCGCAGGACGAAATCCACGGACACGATGCCGTCCGTACACGAAAGGAAGCTCTTGAAATAGGGGAACGCATTGCGGATCGGCATCTTCTCGATACCGGGGAATACCATCTCGTAGACCGCCTTGGGGAACTGCTCGTCGTCCCCCCACTTCTCCTGGTTGGCAACGAACCTGCCCGCGAGCTTCTCCACATCGCGGAACATGATCTGCGCAAACTCTTCACGCGAAACCTGTCCGGCGACCGCATAGCTTTTAAGCACCGTATGCATCGGGATCACCTTCTCGCTCTCCTTGGTCGGGATGACCAGTTCCTTGGCGTCGATCGCCTCCCCGAACATCTTTTCGGTAATACCGGCAGCCGGATCGACGTAGACCGTCACATCCACCGGACAGGCGAACTCCGACGTGAAGCCGTAGACTCCCTCGATCTTCTGGAGCACCATGCCGAAATAGATCATATCCATCCGGTCGTGGAGCCCTTCGACGCCGAGCTTCACCACGTCGAGCACCGGCACCTGCTCGCCCGGCATGGCATATTTGCGCAGCGTCGGCGCAAAGATCGCAGCCTGTATCTTCAGCGTATCGGTGGCAGCCGGGTCGTAAAGCACCTCGACGCCATGGCGGCGTACGAAGGTCTTGACGCCGTATACGCCCTGCACGGCCTGCATCTTGGCCGAAAAAGCCTTCGACGAACCGAAGCACTTGATCGTCTGCAAGCCCTCCATCTCGAACGTCTGCAGGTTCTCGACCTTCTCGTAGTCGCCCCATTTTTCGTCGATCGTCGGCAGTTCCATGGTGGAACCCAGCCATATGGCCAGGAAGAAGAGCACCACGGCCAGCAACCCGGGCACCCAGCGCAGCGAACGGCGGCCGTTGACCTGCAAGGCATCCTTGGCACACGCACCGATGCAGTTGCCGCACAACGTACAGTCGACATGCTTCACCTTCACATAGTCATGGATCGGAAGCTGGTAGGGACATTTCTTTTCGCACAGTCCGCAATTATTGCAGGTGTTCAAATCCCGCCTGATGTACATCAGGGGGAAGGTGCAGCTGCGCATCTTGGCGATCTCGACGATATAGGCGGCAAGACATGCGCCGCCGATCGTCCAGACCCACGCGTTCGCAACGCCCAGCGCACCGAGCGCCCAGCCGCCGAGGGCGGCGATCACGAACAGCAGCGTGAATTTGAAAATGTTGCTGACAGCTCCCAGCGGACAGATGTACTTGCACCAGAACATCTTTACCACGAAGCCGCCCAAGAGCAGCAGCGTAAGGCTCGTGAGCGACATCCAAAGCACGATTTCGCCCTTGAAACCCGTAGCCACGGCATAGAACGGGTCGAGTTTCTTGCAGAACAGCTCGCTCGACGAGAGCGTGAAATAGAGGATCGTGAAGAGCAGCACGTACTTCACCACGCGCAGCAGCTTGTCGACGACGCTGCCCGAAGGGACATCGACCTGCAGGTGCAGTTTCTTTCCGGCGCGGCCCATCCATTCGCCGACGGTGCCCAGCGGACAGAGGTACCCGCAGAAAAGTTTGCTGAAGAGAATCACTCCCACGGCGAGCACGAGGCCCATCATGATCTGGAGCATCGACATCGAACAGGCCAGCGAATTGTTCACCAGATAGGTACCGAAGGCCTGCAACCCGCCGAAAGGACAATATGCCTCGACATCGACAGGTTTGTCGCTGAATTTGGCCCAAAGCACCGTGCCGACGATGGCGGCCAGTACGCCCCATTGCAGCAGGTGTTTCAGATAATTAGGTTTACGTTTCATCTATTGTTTGTGTTATGTGTGTTCGTGTGTGCCGGGGGGAGGGTCACTCCTTGTCCTTGATACAGCGGACGGGGGCGGCGCAATAACCGCCCTGGTAAGCGATCGTCATACGGTTATAATTCTTATTGTAAGTTATCATACCGGCATAATACTGGATGTTCTTGATGCCGCTTTCCGGATCGTCGGCCGTATTGTAAGTAACCTTGTAGCCGGTCGAGCTGGGGAAATATCCCATACCGAACGCCGAGGCGTCGGCTTGTGACACCGTCGCCATATAGGCCGGGATCGCCGTGGCGTTCGCCGCATTGATATAGCCGCAGCCCGCAATATTGAAACCGTCCTTGTTGAGCGCGGCAATCGAACCGCCGCTTTGCGTTTCGTCCAAATAGGGCGACGTCGGGTCGGAGAGGCCGCCCGTCGGGGCAGATGCCCTGCGCACCCGCGTACTGGTCGAAATTGGTGCCCGTCATCTCGCCGGTCATTCTCAGCATCACGGGATAACTGTACAGCAGGCCAGCGGTCTCAGTCAACGACGGGTCGGCGGCTTTCGAGAGGTTGCAGGGATACCACACCCCGTTGCCGTCCTTCGGATCGTTCGATATGGTTTTGCCTTCGGGCACATAGCGCAGGTTCTCGGCCATCCACGTACGGCCGTCCTTGAGCGTGACGATCTTGTACTTCACGCCGCCCCACTCGACGGTCGGGGTCTCCACCTCACCCCCGCCGTCCGGCAGCAGGTCGTCTCCGTCGACCCAGCCCGCGATCGGGCCGCTGAATTTCACCTGGATGTCCGCCGGCTGCACGTTGCAGTCCATGCGGCGGTTCTCACCCGACTTGAGGTCGGTCGTGCCGAGCGTCTGCGTACGTTTCTTGCCATCGGCCGTGGTGACCGTAACCCTAAGCTGCACACCGTTTTGCGGCACCAGCAGCGCGTAGTAAACCTTCTCGGCAGTGGCCGTGTTGGCAATCACGTCGGATGCTTCGACACCCGCCTTAGCCGTAAAATCGCCCGTGGCGGGATCGAGCACCCCGGTGCCGACAGCACCCTTGATGACGATGTCCGTAATGTCGAAACCCGATTCGTTCGTCACTCCGATAACGATCCGCGACATTTTATGCTTGAAGGTCATCTGCGTGGCCGACAGCGTAGGCTTGACCCCCGTCTTCACGGCCACGATCAGGTCGGAGGCCGTGTAATTCGCGCCGCTCTGATCCGCCTTCACCGAGAATTCCGCGGGCGCCGCGGCACCGGCCTGGTAGGGATAATAGGCAAAAAGCGTCGAAGTGGCGTCGACATCTTCGTACCAGAGGAAACCCTCGGTCTTGAAATCCGTTCCGTCGAACGACATCTCCTTGTTCGCCACGAACGCCGAACCGTCCGCCGTCATCGTGATCGTGAGGCCGACCTTATCGTTCAGCTCGAAATCGGTGTCCGTCGCACGCGTACCGGACGACATGCTTGCCGGCGTCAGCGCCGGATTGGCGATCGTCGGGGTGATGCGCACCTGCTTGTCGCCCGTCCCGGTGCTTTCCTCCTTCGAGCAGGCGGTGAAAACCATCGCCGCGACTGCCGTCAATGTCAAAATCCTTTTCATAATCCTATCCTTTAAATTAAAAATTATATCCTACACTCAGCGTCGCCGCGACCCGGTTGGGCTGCGCGACGTATTCCAGACCGAAGCCGTGTTCGTAACGCGCGAATACGTCGATATAGAACCGTTTGATATTGCGCCGCAGCCCGAGCGCCGCCCCCAGCCGTTTGGCCGTGAGGTATTCGTTTTCGTAATCGTAATAAGCGGTCAGCTGTCCGGGATACTCGCCCGGCTGCACGCCGGGGGTCTCGAACCGCTTTTCGCGCTCCGTGAAACCGCCCAGGCGATAATCCGCCGCGAGGGTCAGCTCCCAGAGGCCGAACGTGCGGATCAGCGAGGCATATATCTTCGTAAAGTGGAGCTTCTGCCCCTTGACATAGGGGTACATCAGCGTCGATTCGCGGTTGAGCTGCGAATAACCGACCCCGGCACGCAAATCCGTATGCGGAGCCACGAACTCGTATTCGCCTCCCAGGTCGAGTCCCTTGCGCCCGAAAGTTGGCGTCGAACCGTGTATGGTGATGATCTGCACGCCGTTGATGGTCTCGGTGGTGATGATGTTCTCGTCGGTGCCGAGCGTCTGCCAGTCGAGGTTCACACGCACGAAATGCCTGCGCAGTGCCGTCCCCAGCGACAGGGCGGCATTGGCCGTCACCTGGTGCGTTTCGAACAGGTGCCAGATAATCCGGCTCTCGCCCGTCTCGCCCTGCCTGTTGCGGTAGGCGACGTCGGCATAGAACGGCCCGTATTGCAACTGGACGCCCACCCCCTGCGTATTCTCCCGGACGGGGAATCCCGAAACGCCGTTGGTCGAGAGGTGTATGTCGGTGCTCCCCCACTTCTCCAGCGACCCGTAGAGCAGTCCCCGGTCGAAGAATGCCTCGTACAAGTCGGCACCGGGGCCCACCCCTTCGGCAGCAACCTTCTCGCTGTTCGTACCCACGATATAGACCGCCCCTACGGCAAAGCGTCCCGCATGGTACATCACGCCGGGCGAAAATTCGAAATCCAGCCGTGTATTCTTGTGGCGCAGGTCTTTGCGCTTGGCATAGTTGCGGGCTTCGAACTCCACGCGCAGGCCACCCGTCCACCGGTTGCCCAGCACGGCCGATACGCCGCCCGTGAACGTGTAATCCTCGCGCACCTTGCGCCCCGGCGTAAATTCGAGGATGTCTACCGGATAATACCCCGGCTCGGTGAACATCGAGCCGCACATGTTGCGGCCGTCGAAATAGTCGTAGCCGAAACCGCCCGAGAACGAGACCTTCTTCAGGTGGCGCACCGACTCGGTTTTCGCCCCGGCATTCCAACTGTCGTCCGACGCGGAGTGGCCCGCAAGCCTGAGCCGTTCTCCTTGGTGAAATAGATCTCGGCATAAGAACGGCTCAGGGAGTCCTGCCGGATACCCGCAGCGTTCAGGCCGCCGTTCCAGGGATTGCGGCGGAAGATATGGTCGAAACGCTCCTGTGCCGCGGCAGCAGAGACGGCAACCAGCATCAGTATCGTTAAAATCCGTCTCATAGGCTAATCACGCAAAGATTGTGTCTCACGCTCATAAAAATCGTTCGACGAGTTATTGGTATCCACGTACCTTTCGAAGCCGGCAGCCGCCGTGGCCTCTTCATCCAGCTTCCGATGCAGGGTATGCCCCTGCGCTTTGGCCGAGAAACCGATATACCCGGCATCCACATCGGTGTGCAGGCGTTTGTTCTTGGTCGCCTCGGTCATGTTGCATACCTCGACGCCGTCCACGATCCAGTCGTTGTCCCACGGTATCTTCGAATAGGTGATGCTGCCGTTCTGAACCGTCGACTGAAGGTCGTCGGCCAGGTAGGCATCCATATCGAACTCCTCGGGCGCCCGGAAGAGGATCATGGCGGGCGAATTCTGCGAAATCACATAGACAACGGCCGAATTCGTCCCGGTCTTTTTCAGCACCTTCATGTAATGCGCCTGGTCGATCTGGTCGCCCGGAACAGGCGTGGGGTGCAACTTGTTGCCGGGATAGTATACCATGTCGTAGAGCACGAAACAGCCCTTGCGGTTGAGGTTCACCGACTGGGAATAGGTCTGCGTATGATCGACGCCGTAGTAGGCCACCACGGCATCCTCGCCGGGTTCCAGCGGAAAATCCGTCCCCGATCCCGGGAACATCCAGATACAATCGGGGATGGCGGCGTAATCGCGGAAAACGATATTGCCCGAAGGGTCGGTGCTCGTCCACGGATTGTTGGCGTTCGAGTTGTAGGGGGCGACCATCGCCAGGCACAGGCCGTCGAGGTAATAGGTTTCGAAACTGTTGTTGTGCAGGACGATATATTTGTCGTCGGCATAAGTCCCCGTCGCCGGCGGATCCTGCATGCAGCCGCCCGAGTAGATCTCCTTGATGAGGATCGTACCCGGCTTGGAAAATTTCAGCGCCACATCGACATCCTTGTCCCCGCCGACAAGGTCGACCTGCTCGATCGTACCGTTGAAAACCGCCGAATCGTCGGGCAGGTCGAGCACCGAGAGCCGGTAATGCCCGGCAGCGACGCGGAACCCGGCGTGGCCCTGCGCATCGGTCAGGGCGGTATAGACATTGCCCGTATTGCGGTCGGAGAGTTTCACCGCGACGCCTTCGCGCAGATAGCCGGCGTATCCCTCGGGATACACGGCCGTCACACGGAGTTCGCGCAGCGCACCGTCGTAAGGGTTCCTGTCGAACGACGTGCAACCGGCCACCAGCAGACAGGACAATATGCAAAATATCTTTCTCATCGTTTTCAGAATTTAAGGCGTACCGTAAGTCCGTAATAGAAATCGGGTGTGAAGACCGCCTTGACACCCGTGGCATACGAAGCGACGAAAGGCCGCGAATTGGTGAAGTTATTGGCGTAGAACGAGACGGAGACATGGTCGCCGATCTCCTTCGTGATGCTCAGGTTGGCCGAAAAATAGGGGTCGTAACCGTCGCCGTTGAAAGAGTAGGCATTGCCCGAACGCAACAGCAGGGAGGAGAAGGCCGGGTCGTTCTTCTCGGCATCGGTAAAGGGATGACGATTGCCATCGAGGTCGATGTAGGCCACAGGCCAGATCGCCGTATAGCTGTCGCCGTCGTAGATGCTCCCGCCGGTGGGGTTACGATCCTCGTCGACATTGAAGGCATATTCGCGCCCCCTGTACTCCGAGAGGTTCTGCGAGCGCTTCACGAGCGTGGCTTCGAGCCGCAGCGAGATGATCATACGGATCGAGGGCACATGCGTCGTGGCCGTGAGGTTCATATCCAGCGCGTGCAGCTTCCGGCCGTTGTAGGTGACGTTGGAGCTGCCCCCGTTATCGAGATAAACCCCCACATAGGGGTAGAACTCGCCGCCGGTCGAGGTCGAGGGATAGTAGCATGCCTCACCCTCGTTGACGTATTTGGTATAGCCGTAAGCCCCGTCGAGCCGCAGCTGCGTGCGGATGGGGTTGATCTGCGGGAATTCCACGACGAACTCCAGCCCCATGCGGTCTACGGGCGAACCGTTGTTCTGATAGGTATTCTTGACGAACGTCCGTTTCGTGGAAGTGGTCTGCATGGCGATCCAGCCGGCCGAGGGGTTGTCCTTGTCACGGACGAAGATTTCGCCCGTCTGGCTGTCGACCCGGAAAGCCGGGTTCGCCGGCATCGTGTATGCAGTCCCGTCGGGCAGCGCGGAGGGCACGCCCATCATATTATAGGAGAACGGCTCGAAGGCGGCGCTCAGCTTATAGGGGTATTTCGTGCGGTTGAAATAGCCGACCAGCGAGATCGAGGTACCCCCGATACGCAGGTCGACGCCGACCTCGGAATTGCGGTTGCGCTGCCATTTCAGGTTGTCGTTGTAGAGTATCTGGTAAGGCTGCGTGTGGTAGACATAGGCGCTCTGCCCCGACCCATAGTTGGTAGCGAACACGGGCGTATCGCGGTATTCGGGCAGCGGGTAAAGCACGTTGAACGACGGCAGTTTCTCGGTGATGCCCCAGCCTCCGCGGACAGTCAGACGGTCGTTGATGCGGAATTTCAGGTTGAAGCGCGGCGAGAGGCTCGACGTATTCTCGTATTGCGTATTTTTGATAAAAGTCTTTTCGGCACGCAGGCCGGCCATCAGTTGCAGCGTGGCCGATCCCAGCGGCACGGTCAGCGCGTCTCCTCGACGTAGGCCGCGAGGTTATGCATATAGGGGATGTCCGTATACGGACGGGGGCGGTACCCGTTAGGCGCGAGGGAGGGGGTCGCATAGTACTCCCCGTCCCCGACATTGCCGTTGGCACGCCACGAAGCGCCGACCTTGGCATTGCTGTGCACGTCGCCCCAGCTGCGCACCCACGTGGCCTTGAGGTTGGCCGCATAGTCGAGCTGCTTGGAATCGACGTATTTGGTCGAATAATAGACCGGAGGGAGCATCTCGGCGATGTAATACCCTTCCTGTTCGGCATGGACGGCCGGAAGGGAGGTCGAATTGAGGTTATAGGTGCGCTTGCGTGCAAGGTTGTCGGTATAGTTGAGCGACGCGTCGAAGTCCAGGCTCGTGATCCACGACCTGTTCAGCAGCCATTTGAGCGAGGTGTTGGCACGCAGCACATTGTCACGCACCTTCTCCCACTCGCCTTTCTGGGCATCGGGGTCGTCCTCGGTATTCATACCGCCGATATTGGCCGTTACGCCGAAATTGAAACGCAGAACCTTGGCGAAGGTATTCTGGTAGTTGAGCGCCAGCCCCGTGCGGGAATAGGAGGTGTAGGGCGACGTGGGGTTCTTCGTGGCCCGCGTATACTCGACGTTGCTGTTCAGCACCCCGTGGTTCCGCCCCAGGTCGAAGCCCTTCGAGGCGGCGATCTGTTTGGTGCGCGGATTGGTGGAGAGCGTCACCGTATAGGGCGTCTTGCCCTTGCGGGTCGAGATTTTCACCACACCCGACGAAATGTCGCCGTATTCGGCCGAAGGTACTCCGGTCACCACCTCGACCGACTCGATGTTGGTCGCCGACAGGTTGCGTGTGCTGGCACCCGTCGGGTCGCCCAGCGAAGCATTGGTGGAAAGGCGTACGCCGTCGACCTCGACGGCCGTACCGAACGCCGCATTGCCGGCCGTGCTCCCGCCGCTGCGCAGCGAAAAGACATTGTCCTTCATCAGGTCGGGATTAACCGTTTTGCCACCCGGCAGCAGTGCCGAGATGTCCGACGCATTGACCATTTGCAGGTGGTCGATGGCATTGCCGCCGATCGTACGCGACGTAGCCATGGCGTTGGGCGCCTCCTTGGCCGTCACCACGACGCTCTCCAGTTTCAGGTTATCCTCGGGGGCATAAAGCCTGACCGGCCCCATCCCCGTACGCACGTCGACCTCGGCTTCGGTGGTAACGAACCCCAGGCAGGAAACGACAAAACGCGTTTCCCCGGCCGGGACTCCCTTCACCGTGAAGTTTCCGTCGGCATCGGCCACGGCCCACAATCCGGACTGCGGCAATTCGACGACTGCTTGTCCGATCGGCTTGCCGGTATCCTTTACAAGCACCCGTCCCGTAACGTCGAGACGCTGCGCCGACACGACAGCCGGGACAATCGTGCATAAAAACAGTAGTAAAAGTTTCCTCATATGCTTGACCTAACGCAACAAATATAACGAAAAAGCATTACCCATAAACCGTTTATGTTATTTTTTTAACATATAACGTAATTTTTGCCTGCAAAAATAGCGATTCGGGCCTCAGGCGGCAATCGCCATTTATGGGGATTTTCACCGGCCACCCTACCGGGATATGCGCATAAAACGGGGTTTTCCCACCTTTATATTATATAGGTCGGAAAGATTAATATATGATTTTTAGTACTCTGTATTGCATAGTATGTATTTTTTGCTTACATTTGCCGATATTATAACCACATTTATTGGTGTTTGGTAATTTTTTATTGATTTTCGATAAAAATAAATTGTTTTTCAAGATTATATTATTACCTTTGTCCCAAGCGCCTCACACACCGCTTACAGATTGTAACCCTCAACATCGCAAACCGCTTTATAACGGCAGACTGAATATGATAAAGCTGGAAAACATCAACAAGACCTATAATAATGGGTCACCCCTGCACGTGCTCAAAGGCATCGACCTCGATGTAGAAAAGGGCGAACTGGTCTCGATCATGGGCGCCTCGGGTTCGGGAAAATCCACCCTGCTGAACATCCTCGGGATTCTCGACGACTACGACAGCGGCAGTTACTACCTGGCCGGACGGCTGATCAAGAACCTCAGCGAAACGCAGGCCGCCGCTGCGCGCAACAACATGATCGGCTATATTTTCCAGTCCTTCAACCTGATCAATTACAAGAACGCCGTCGAAAACGTCGCCCTGCCGCTCTACTACCAGGGCGTCTCGCGCCGCAAACGCAACGCCCTGGCACTCGAATACCTCGACATGCTGGGGCTCAGGGAGTGGGCCGACCACATGCCCAACGAAATGTCCGGCGGCCAGAAACAGCGCGTGGCCATCGCCCGGGCGCTTATCAACAAGCCCCAGATCATCCTTGCCGACGAACCCACGGGCGCACTGGACAGCGCCACCTCGCAGGAAGTGATGAACCTGCTGCGCAGCGTGAACGTTGATATGGGCATGACCATCATCTGCGTCACGCACGAACAGTCGATCGCCGACCAGACGGACAAGATCATCCGTCTTACGGACGGCGTCATCAGCAGTATCACCGAAACCGGACTCGGAAAGCGATGAGGGAACTGCTGCTGGAGATCTGGACATCGGTGCGCCGCAACAAGCTGCGCACGTTCCTCACGGGCTTCTCGGTCGCGTGGGGCATTTTCATGCTCGTCATCCTGCTGGGCTCGGGCAACGGGCTCAAGAACGGCGTAACCTCCAATTTCGGCAACTACGCCACCAACTCGATCGACCTCTACGGCGGCCGTACTTCGAAGCCCTACATGGGCTACCAGAAGGGGCGCCGCATCCGCCTGTGGAACAGCGACCTCGAAATCCTCGCCCGGGAATTCCCCGAGGTAGACGAAGTGGCTGCCAACTCGTGGTTCGACAACCATACGGCAACCTACGGGAACGAATACACCAAGGTCTGGCTGCGCGGCTCGCTGCCCAAGATCGAACAGATCGAGGGCGTGGAGATCGTAAAGGGGCGCTTCGTCAACGACGCAGACATCCGCGAATACCGCAAGTCGCTGGTCATCGACCAGGCCATGCAGTCCCTGCTATTCAAGGGCGCCGATCCGCTGGGGGCAAGGATCAAGCTCGACAGCACGGTATTCACCGTGGTCGGCGTCTACAAGGGCGACGCCCAGCGCAGCAGTTCGTCGTGTTACATCCCGCTGACCACCGGACAGCTGCTCTACAACGCCAACAGCCCCGAAGTAAACAATGCCATCATCACCATCAAGGGCGTCCACACCACCGAGGCGATGAAGGAGTTCGAAAAGCGCGTCATCCGGCGCCTTTCCGCCGAACACCACTTCGCCCCCGACGACGAAAGCGCCATCTGGCTCGACAATACGATGGAAACCTACAAGAATTTCATGATGGTTTTCGCAGGCATCAACATCTTCGTCTGGATCATCGGCCTGGGGACGCTGCTGGCCGGCATCGTCGGCGTAAGCAACATCATGCTCGTGACGGTCACGGAGCGCACCTCCGAATTCGGCATACGCAAGGCGCTGGGCGCCAAGCCCGTGTCGATCATCAGGCTGATCCTTACCGAGTCGGTGATGATAACCGCCGTATTCGGTTACCTGGGTATGGTATTCGGCGTGGCGATGATGGAAGGGGTCAACTACATGCTCAACCAGACGCCGCAGACGGGCGGCGGCCATGCGCCGTCGATCTTCCTCAACCCGACGCTCGATCTGGGCGTTGCGGTCAGCGCGACGGTCGTGCTGGTCATCGCCGGCCTGATCGCAGGCTACGTCCCAGCCTACCGGGCCGCACAACTCAAGACAATCGACGCCCTGCGTTATAACAAGTAGAAGCCATGGGATTTTTCGATACAGACCGCTGGAACGAGATATGGCAGACGATCTCCCGCAACCGCAAGCGCAGCATCATGACGGCACTGGGCGTCTTCTGGGGCATCTTCATGCTTACCGTACTGCTGGGTGCCGGCATGGGGCTGGGACGTCTGTTCCGGGCACAGCTGGGCGACATGTCGACCAACACGCTGCTCATACAGCCTTCGCAGACCTCTCTCCCCTACAAGGGCATGCCCAAGAACCGCTGGTGGCGCATGAACAACGACGACGTGGAAAACGTCCGGGGGCTCAAGGAGGTGCAGTACGCCTCGGGCGTCTACTGGGGCGGGGAGATCCATTGCAGCTACAACGAACGCAAGGGCGACTATTCGCTGATGGGCTACATGCCCGACTACCAGCAGATCAACCCACAGAAGATCATCTACGGCCGCTTCATCAACGACGTCGACATGGCGCAGAAGCGCAAGGTCTGCGTCATCGGCACCCAGATACAGAAAGACCTGTTTCCGGGAATGGAAGACCCGACCGGCAAGGTCATCAAAGTCAACAACAGCTATTTCACCATTATCGGCGTCATGCGGCGCCAGAGCACGGCCATGTCGTTCAGCAACGTCGAACGCACGGTCGTAGCCCCGATCTCGCTCGCGCAGCAGATGTACGGCGGGGGCAACTCGATCCACATGCTGGCCATCGCCGGCCGGGAGGACACCCCGAGCAAAGAGGTCGAAACCGCCTGCAAGTCGGTGATCTTCGCCAAGCACCTGATCTCGCCGGACGACGAGAAAGCCGCCTGGTGCATGGCCACGGCCGAAATGTTCGACAAGGTGATGAGCCTCTTCTGGGGCATCGGGTTCCTGACATGGATCGTGGGCCTGGGGACACTGCTGGCCGGCATCGTCGGCGTGAGCAACATCATGCTGGTGCTGGTCAAGGAGCGCACGCAGGAGATCGGCATCCGCCGCGCCCTGGGCGCACCGCCTACGGCCATCATCTCGCAGATACTCTCCGAAAGTTTCATCCTCACCTTCATCGCCGGGGTGGTCGGCCTCACGGCCGCGGTCGGGGTGCTGTCGGTCGCCGACTCGATCTATTATCAGGCGGTGACCGTGGCCCAGGAGGGGGCCGAAATCTCGTGGCAGATCTCGTTCGGGACAGGCATGCTGGCGCTTTTCATCCTCGTCGCGGGCAGCCTGCTGGCGGGCGTCATCCCCGCCTACCGGGCCCTGAGCATCAAGGCTGTAGATGCAATACGTGAAGAATAACTATCAAATTCAATAGATTACGGCTATGAAAAAATTTCTGAAAATCTTTCTGGGTGTGCTCTTTGCGGCGCTGTTGCTCGGAACGTTCGTGTTCCTGTGGCAGAAGACCCGTCCGGTAAAGGTAGTCTACACGATCGTACAACCCAAACTCGACACGCTCAAACAATTCGTGGTCGCCACCGGCAAGGTCGAACCCCGCGACGAGGTGCTGATCAAGCCCCAGATTTCGGGTATCGTTTCCGACGTCTACAAGGAGGCCGGCCAGATGGTGCGCAAGGGCGAGGTGATCGCCACGGTTAAGGTCGTCCCGGAGATGGGACAGCTTTCGAGCGCCGAATCGCGCGTTTCGGTAGCCGAAATATCGCTGGCGCAGACCCGCCGCGAATTCGGCCGCACGGAAACACTGCACGACAAGGGCGTCGTCTCGGACGAGGAGTTCGAACAGGGGCGCACCGACCTCCAGAAAGCCGAGGAGGAACTGCAGAACGCCAAGGAGAACCTGGAGATCGTCAAAAACGGCATCACCAGCCGCTACAAGGAGCTCAGCAACACGCAGATCCGATCGACGATCGACGGTATGATCCTCGACGTGCCGATCAAGGTCGGAAACTCGGTGATCCAGGCCAACACGTTCAACGACGGTACGACCATCGCCTCCGTAGCCGACATGTCGAACATGCTCTTCCGGGGCAACGTCGACGAAACGGACGTCGGCAAGTTGCACGAAGGCATGCCCGTGAAACTGACGATCGGCGCCCTGCAGAACGTCGAACTGGATGCCAACCTGGAGTACGTTTCGCCCAAAGCGACCGAGGATAACGGCGTCATCATGTTCGAAGTGAAGGCTGCCGTGAAGATTCCCGCCGACGTCTTCGTGCGCGCCGGGTACAGTGCCAACGCCAGCATCGTGATCGAAAGCCGCGAAGGCGTGCTCACGCTTCCCGAGAGCACCGTCGAATTCGAGGGTGAGAAAACGTATGTCTACCTGCTCACCAGCGCCGAGGACATCGCAGAGCAGACCTTCGATAAACGCGAGGTCAAGATAGGCCTTTCGGACGGCATCAACATCGAACTTACCGAAGGCGTGACCGCCGACGACAAAGTCCGCGGCGCGAAGGAAGACAAGAAGAAATAACCCCAAATGCACCGCAGCATGAAAACCAGCACCCTATTCGCCGCTCTCTGTACAGCTGCCGCTGCTCTCTGCGCAATGTCCGCGGAGGCCCAGACCGCACCGGCTGCACCTCAAGCCGCCGCAGCACCGGCACCCGGCACGCCCTGGTCGCTCGACGACTGCATCGGTTATGCCCTGGCCAACAACATCGACGTGCAGCAACGCGCCCTGCAGGTCGAACAGAACGAGGTGGAACTCTCGACGGCCAAATACAGCCGCCTGCCCGACCTGAACGCCTCGATCGGAGGCGACGCATCGTTCGGCCGCGTACTCTCGAGCGACAATACTTACAAGGACAACAACCAGACCTCGGGTTCGCTCAACATCTCGACCAGCCTCCCCGTATTCCAGGGCATGCGCATCAACCGCCAGGTCAAAGGCGGCAAACTCGACCTGGCCGCAGCCATGCAGGATCTGGAACGTGCCCGCGAAGACGTGTCGATCAACGTCATGACACTCTACCTGGAGGTACTTTACAACAAGGAACTCACCGACGTTGCCGAACGCCAGCTCGCCCTGAGCACCCTGCAGGCCACGCAGAGTCGCGAACTGGTCGCCGCCGGCAAACAGCCGGAATCGGCCCGGTACGAAAGCGAGGCGCTCATGGCCAAAGACCAGCTGAGCCTGACCCAGGCCCGCAACGACCTGCAACTGGCACTGCTCAACCTGAGCCAGGCCCTCAACCGCGAGAGCGCCGCAGGGTTCGACGTCGTGGTTCCGGAGCTCGACAGCGTGACGCTCGCCTCGCTGCACCGGCTGGGCACGGCAGACGGGGTCTACAACTATGCAGTGGAAAACCGTCCGCATATCAAGGCGGAGCGGCTGCGGCTCGAAAGTTCGGAGAATTCAGTCCTCATTGCCAAATCGGCACTCTATCCCTCCATCTCGCTTTCAGGCGGCTACGGCACGGGGGTGTACAGCGCCGACAGCGATAAGTTCTGGGCCCAGATGCGCCATAACAGCCGCGAATACGTCGGACTGTCGATGAACATCCCGATCTTCAACCGCCGCGCCACGCGCAACAATATCCGCTCGGCACAGCTTTCGGCCCGCAGCCAGCGGCTCGCGCTGACCGAAGCCGAGCTGGCGCTGCGCAAGGAGATCGAACAGGCGTGGTACAACGCCGACGCGGCGTACAGCAAATACCGTTCGGCCGGCGTAGCCCTCGCCTCGGCCGAGGTAGCGTTCGCCTACGAACAGCAGAAGGCGGAATCGGGCCGTTCGACCATTTTCGATTTCAACGATGCCAAGACCCGCATGGAAAAAGCCGAGTCGGAACTCGTTCAGGCGAAATACGAATTCGTATTCCGTTCGAAAATACTGGATTTTTACCGAGGGAAACCGCTGAAACTGTAATCCGGGCAGGTAAACAGATCGTACATAATAAACAAATCAGGGCGGCCGATATCGACCGCCCTGATGCTGTCCGGAACAACCAATCCCTAAAGTTTTCCGGCAGCGACCGGGTAAGGTTTTCAGACTCCCACCCGGCACAGAAGCCCTTTTGCGTCACTAATTACCCCCTCCATCCCCTGTGTGAAGTAGGGTAGTGCAAAGATATGTAAATTATCCTGAACTGCATAGTGCGGGGTCTGTTTTGTCATAACATGGAGCTAAAATGATTTACCTTGCCGACCGAAAATGTTGCACACAGACACAATGAGCCCACAAAAGGTTCGGCAAAAAGGCGGGTATCTGGAAAATTTGCCCTACTTTTGCAGCAAATTCACAAACGGAAAGGATGGAATGGCTTAAAAGTTTATTCGTCGAACACTCGGCCCTGCAGGCCGTCGTGGTTATTTCGCTCATTTCGACGATCGGGATCGCCCTCGGCCGGATACGCATCTTCGGCATCTCGCTGGGCGTGGCATTCATCTTTTTCGCAGGGATCCTGGCCGGGCATTTCGGACTGTCGATCGACCCGGCGATGCTGAACTATGCCGAGAGCTTCGGGCTCATCATCTTCGTATACGCCCTCGGCCTGCAGGTCGGCCCCGGCTTCTTCAACTCGCTGCGCGCCGACGGACTGCGCCTGATGTCGCCCGCCCTTGCGGTAGTATTGCTCGGCACGGGGCTGGCCGTGGCAATGAGCTATACGCTGCACGTCTCGATGCCCGACATGTCGGGCATCCTGTGCGGCGCCACGACCAACACCCCGGCGCTCGGAGCGGCGCAGCAGGCGCTGCAACAGATGGGCGTCGACTCCAGCGGCGCCGCCCTGAGCTGCGCCGTGACCTATCCGCTGGGCGTGGTGGGCGTCATCCTGGCCATCGTCTTCATCCGCAAGCTCTTCGTCCGCCCCGCCGACATGCCGGAGCCGGACGCCGAACACCGGAAAAACGTCTTCATCGCCAGCTACCACCTGACCAACCCGGCCGTCTTCGGCAAAAGCGTCCACGAGATCGCTGCGCAGAGCCACCACCACTTCGTCATTTCGCGGGTCTGGCGCGAAGGGCAGGTTTCGATTCCCACCTCCGACAAGACGTTGCAGAAGGACGACGTCATCCTCGTGATCACCACCCCGGGCGAGGCCGATGCGCTGCGCCTGATCTTCGGAGAGCAGGAACAGAAGGACTGGAACACGGAGAACATCGACTGGAACGCCGTCGACAGCCAGCTCACCTCGCAGCGCATCCTCGTGACGCGCCCCGAAATCAACGGCAAGAAACTCTCCTCGCTGCGCCTGCGCAACAATTACGGCATCAACATCAGCCGCGTCTACCGCTCGGGCGTACAACTGCTGGCCACCCCCGACCTGCGTTTGCAGATGGGCGACCGCCTGACGGTCGTGGGCGAAGCCGCCGCGATCAAGCATGTGGAAAAGATTCTCGGCAATGCCGTGAAGAACCTCGAAGAGCCCAACCTCGTGGCAGTCTTCGTCGGCCTGATCCTCGGGCTCACGCTCGGGAGCATCCCCGTAAGCATCCCGGGCATCAGCCTGCCCGTAAAGCTCGGCCTGGCAGGCGGCCCGATCATCGTCGGCATCCTGATCGGCACGTTCGGCCCGCGCCTGCACATGATTACCTACACCACATACAGCGCCAACCTGATGCTCCGGGCACTGGGCCTGTCGATGTACCTCGCATGCCTGGGGCTCGAGGCAGGCACGCACTTCTTCGAGACGGTCATGCGCCCCGAAGGGGCACTATGGCTGTTGCTGGGATTCCTGCTGACGTTCGTCCCCGTCGTACTGCTGGGCATCTTCGCCCTGCGCATCCTGCGCATCGACTTCGGGTCGGTCGCCGGCATGTTGTGCGGCAGCATGGCCAACCCGATGGCACTGAACTATGCCAACGACACGATCGAGGGAGACAACCCGTCGGTATCGTACGCCACGGTCTACCCTCTCTGCATGTTCCTGCGGGTAATTATCATTCAGGTGATGCTGATGATTTTTCTGTAACATCCGGTTTGGCCGGCACGTCCGGCTCCGGCCTCTGATAGCGCAGCGCCTCGATATCGCTTCCCGACGGATTCTGGAACACCCGCAGGTCGAACTCGGGGATGACGGCCAGCACATGGTCGAAGACATCCGACTGGATGCGCTCGTAATCCACCCACACCACCGTATCCGTAAAGAAATAGAGTTCCATCGGCAATCCCGTCTCCGTCGGTTGCAGCTGGCGCACCATCAGGGCCATCCCCTTGTTGACAGGCACCTCATCGCGCAGGTATCGTTCCAGATAGGCACGGAACACCCCGAGGTTGGTCTGGTGCAGGCCGTTGATCTTGCGTTCACCGGGGCGGATGCCATGCACGGCATTGTATTCCTCAACCCGCTGCTCGGTCTGGTCGATATATTCGCGGATGATGTCTATGTTGCGGTACCGGGCCAGCATGTCCGGCGTACAGAATTTCACGCTCGTCATGTCCAGATTCACCGAACGCTTCACGCGGCGGCCGCCCGACGCCTGCATCCCGCGCCAGTTCTGGAACGAATCGCTCACCAGCAGGTAGGGCGGCAGCGTAACGATCGTATTGTCCCAGTTCTGCACTTTGACGGTCGTGAGCGACACCTCGATCACCGAACCGTCCGCACCGTATTTGGGTACGGTGATCCAGTCCCCGACCTTGAGCATGTCGTTCGCCGAAAGCTGGATGCCCGAGACGAAGCCGAGGATGCTGTCGCGGAAGACCAGCATGATGACGGCCGCCGAAGCGCCCAGTCCGGTGAGCAGAATGGCGGGCGACTTGCCGATCAGGATCGAGACGATGAGGATACCGCAGATCAGCGCTGCGATTCCCTGCCCGGTCTGGCGCAATCCGTTGATCGGTTTGTTCTGCCACGCAGGACGCGCCGAGACGATATTGAAGGCCGCATAAAGCAGGGCGTTGATAAAACGGAAGACCGTGACGACGATGTACACCTGTATCAGTCGTGTGACGATCGTCCTGGCTTCCGACTGTTCATCGAAAACTACGGGGAGGACGATGACCAGCACGATGGCGCTGACGATATTACACAGCCGGCTCAACACGGCGGAACTGAACAGTTCGTCATCCCACGTGGCTTTGGTGCGCATCACGATGCGCCTAATCCCGCGCACGAGCACCTTACGGCACAGGAAATCGAGAAGCACGACGGACAGCACCACCAGGGCGAAAGCCACCCAACGATCCCAGCCGTTATTCAATGCGGAAGTGAGTCCGAGCCATGCGAGCAGGGCGTCGGCCCAACGTGTAAGGAGAGACTGCATACGGTATTTCTATCAAATTTCAGACCTAACGGCCTTTGTAATCATCAGCGGCGGAAACCCCGGCGACAGGATAACGACTGCGGAAGGCAAAAATCCGGCACCAGCCATCACCATAGGACATGCGTTTGGGGAACGGCACCAATCCCTGCGCCTCGCACCGGTCAGTGCTGGACAATGCCCTGCGGCATACAGGACAGTCGCTTCATTGTCGGTTTCCAGGTTACAAGATACGAAAAAAAACTATACCCCGAGTACCAGTTCCACCTCGCCCTCGAAATTGGGCGTGAAGACGCCTTTGCCGAGATTTTCAAAGATTTCGTCCCGGCTCCAGAAACGCCCGCCGTCGAGCTCGTCACTCGGGACGACCTCCCCATCGTACACCGTGCGGTGGACATAGATCAATTCGCGCTCGCGCTCCGAGCGGAACACGTACACCGCCACGCGTTCGGGCACGAACCCGGTCACGCCGAGTTCTTCGCGCACCTCGCGCCGCAATGCGTCGTCCACCGTTTCGCCGTAGTCGACATGCCCACCCACGGCCGTATCCCAGCGCCCGGGCTGGATATCCTTCCACACGGGACGCCGTTGCAGGTATAACTCGCCCCGCGAATTGAACAGGTGCAGGTGTACCACGGGATGCAGCAACATTCCGCCGCCGTGGCATTGGGCACGCGTCGCCGCCCCCATCACGTTCCCGGCTTCGTCGACCACCGGAAACAGCTCCGCACCGTTATCGCTTCGCATGGCGGGGATATTTACGGATATAAACCACGGCCGTCAGCAGCCCCAACAGGGTGAAACCCGCACCGGGCAACGCCGTATATTCGTAGCCCAGCCCGTGGGCGATCGGCAGGCCCCCGCAATAGGCACCCAGTGCATTGCCCAGGTTGAAAGCCACCTGCACGAGGGCTGCGCCGAGCATCTCGCCGCCACGCGAATTCTCCAGGATCAGCAACTGCTGGGGCGACGAGACACAGAACAGACAAGCCGTACAGAGCGTCATCAGCATGACGGAAAGGTAGTGGACATGTGCCCCGAAGAAAATCCCGAGCAGCGTCAGGGTGGCCGCGGCCAGCGTAAAACGCACGACCTTCTCGGGCGTAAAACGGTCGGAGAGATGCCCGCCGAGGATATTGCCCGCGAACATGCCGAAACCGGCCAGCATGATAATCAGCGTAAGGTTCTCCTCCGTAAAACCCGAGGTATGGATCATCAGCGGGCTGACATAGCTGTACCAGCAGAAGATCCCGCCGTTGCCGAGCATCACCGATGCCAGCACGAGCCAGGGCGCAAGGCTGCGCAGGAACCGGAACTGCCCTTTCAGCCCCGTATCGGGCAGCGGCTCCATGCGGGGCACCCACATCCTTACGAGCGTCAGCGCCACCACGCCCCATACGGCGACGATCGCAAAGGTCGTGCGCCAAGACAGCACATTGCTGATATAAGTGCCCAGCGGCACGCCGAACAGGTTGGCGACGGTCATCCCGACGATCATGATCGAAACGGCCTCCGTGCGCTTCCCGGCATCTGCCACCCGCTCTGCGACGATCGACCCGACACCGAAAAAGGCACCGTGCGGCAGGCCGGACACGAAACGCATCGCCATCAGCATCCAGTAGTTCGGCGCCAGCGACGCGCACAGGTTCCCGACGGCGATCAGAGCCGTGAGCGCCAGCAGTATCTGTTTCAGCGGGCGCGTCCGGGCTACCAGCACCGTAAGCGGCGCCCCGAAGCAAACGCCCAGGGCATAGGCCGAAATAAGGTGTCCGGCCTCGGGGATGGAAACCCCGAGGCTGCGGGCAATATCGGGCAGGATGCCCATCATCACGAACTCCGACATCCCCAGGGCAAGCGTCCCGAATGCCAGTGCAATCAGACTTTTTTTCATGTGTAAAACCAACTGACGAATAACCGGCTGCAAAAATAACACAAAAGGCGAAAAGTTTTTCGCTTTTCGCCTTTTGTTACGGTTTCCGTATGGTTGCATAGACCGTCCGAATTACCGGCGGAGAGTTGCGGTGCCGGTCATTCAGCCTGCGGCGCGGGACGTTGCGGTTCGCGCGGCTGCCCGACCTCGTATCCCAGTTCGCGCATCCACTCGACGGTGAGCGGGTCGACCTGGTCGTTGCGATCCGCCCAGCGGCGTTGTTCGATCAGGCGTTTCTTATGCTCCTCGATGCGCATCATGATCGGGAAATCTGGATGACGCAGCCGCGTACGTTCCTTCCGCTGCGAAGGTCGGATCCTGCGGTCGAACACATCGGCCTGCACGGGCCGCCGCGCCCCCTCCCATTTAAAGCCTTTCAGGTAGAGATCCTGCGTGGGCGGGATATCGTCCATCGGATAGAAGTTGTAGACCGGTTCGGTTCGGTAGGTGATCTGCACCACCTGCTTGTCCTCGATATAGAATGAACAGTCGCCGCTCTCGATAACGCCCATCATCGTGATCTCGGGCGGCTCGCCGTCCTGCATGTAATAGATGGTCTGGGCATTACCGTTGACGTCGTTGCGGTATATCTGGTTGTTGTAGAAATAGGCGGTCATAGTCTTGCCCGCCACCTGGTTGTAGTGTGTCGTATCGAGCTGGCTGGCCATCATCGGGCTGCCGATGAATTCGGCACGTTTGATCTGCTGCCGCTCGGTGAAAATATCCATCACGTCCGAAGTGATCTGGTTGCTCTGGTTCCACAACACGGGGTCGATATAGAGGTGGATCGTCGAGTCGGTGCTGATCGCCACGATCGAGTCGCACACGGTCTGGAAATCCGACCTGAAGATCCTCACGTCGCGGTACCCCTTCATCAGGCGGTAGATGCTGTCGCGCGGCAGGGCGAGCGAGTCGACCGAATCGGCCGGAAGCGCCATCGCTGTCGTGTCGGACAACAGCGAATCTGCCAGCAGGTTGAGCAGCGAATCCTGTTCGGCCATGTTCATCTCGATCAGCGAATCCAGTTCGCGCAGGGCCGCCGAATCGACCGGGATCACCTTTCCCTTGCGGGCGGCACGCGCCTGCCGGGCTTTGAGCTTCGACGCAGCCTTCAGCCGCCGGGCGGCCAGACGCGCCTCCTCGCGCTCCTTCTGCAACAGCAGTTTGGCCGTGGTCTTCTCCTTGCGTCTGACGGCTATCGAATCGAGCTGCGCCTTCTTGATTTTGGCTGCCGCGGCCTTCTTTTCGGCCTTGGCCTTGCGCGCCGCTTCCTTGAGCAGGGCCTTGCGCTGGGCAACGGTCAGCGTATCGGCAGCCCTGTCCAACGAGTCGGGCAGGCTGCCCGGCACGGAGAGCGAATCGGCCATGCGCAACGAATCCGCCCGCGGCGAACCATGCGTCCGCGAATCGGAGCCGGAACCTGCGGCGAGCGAATCCGCCCCGCCGGTCGACGCGAGCGAATCGGCTGCGTCGCCGGGATGCAGTCCGGGCTCGGTACGTCCCTCCTCGGGGCCGGCCGTCGCGGCCAATCCATCGGGATGCTGCCCCAGCGAATCGGGCCGTTGCAGGGAATCGGCCCCCATACGCGCAAGCGAATCGGCCGCGGCCTTCTCCTCTGCCCGGCGCCGGGCATTCTCATTGACCGTAAAGAGGAACATCGAGTCGGCACGCATGAAGAGCGAATCGCCCTGTGTAAGGTCGTAGCTCACCACCGAGGGTCGCCGCGTGAGGAATATATCGCCCGGTTCCTTCCAATACTCGCCGTAATCGCCGAAGGCGAGTACTTTGTGCTCCGTATCGTCAATCTGGATGTCCCGCCACAGCACCACGTGGTCTTTGGCGCGGAAATAGTCGATGCTGTCGCTCCACATCTCCTGTTTCTCGGTCAGCACATAACCGTTGCGCGTAACCCGGTAAAGCGTATCGGCCTTGTCGTACGCGCCCCGGTCGGCATAGAGGTAGTCGCCGTCCTTGTTCCAGATGTTGGTATTCTCGAAGAAAAAAGCGTTGTCGGTGGCCATGTTGTAGACCACCGAGTCGCCCTTGAGTTCGTATTCGTCGTTACGCATCTCGACGCGGTCTACGCAAACGAGATCCTTGGTGTTGGCATAATAGTAGCCGCGCACCGATTCGAGCCGGTTGTCCCGGTTTATCAGCACGCCACCGTCGGCGAACTGGCCGATATTCTCCTTCGTGTTGAAGACAAACCGGTAGGTATAGAGCGTGGCATCGCCGTCGACGACCTTGACGATGTCGGAATAGACCCGTGCCTCGTTCAGCTCGCCGTTGTATTCGGCGCGGTCGCCGTAAATATAGGTCGTATTCTTGTTGATGAGGACATTGCCGAAGAACTCGATCCGCATGTCCGAATAACGCACGGCACTGTCGCACGTAATGACAGCGCCGTTATGCTGCGCGGCGAAATTGCCGACCAGGAAGATCACCGAGTCGCCGGGGGCTATGGGGCCCATGTTGTCCGACTTCAGGTCGATGAGTTTCTTCTCGGGCTCGGGCTCCTGGCCGGGTGCCTGCATCCCGCTGCGGGCGAAAATCACACTGCCCGCAGCCAGCACGACGGCAGCTATGGTAAAGAGCCTGCGCACGGTTTATTTCACCCAGCTTTTATTCTCGAACTCCCCGTCGCGGAATTCGGGGGCGATGTAAACGTACATGGCGTCGATCTTCTTGGTCAGCCACTCCTTGAACACCCGCTCCTGCTTGGCATTGAGCGCCATCTCCTCCAAGCGGAGATAGTCTTCGTTGAGCGACGCGACATGCGTGGGAATGATCTCCACCAGTTTGACGATCTTGGCCAGCTGGTTGCCCATGATGTCCTCGGTCAGGAATGCCGGCGAGATCTCGCCCGGTTTGAGGCGGATCAGGGCGTTGTAGTCGTCCAGAGCACCGAAGTGCGCGAAATCCTCACGCAGGAACTTCGTCACGGTGAGCTTGGCCTCGAAGGCATTGAAACGCTCCAGGATGTCGTGGTTCGAGACGATACCGCCGTTCATCTTCGACGTGGCGTCGTCGGAGAACTGGAGGGCGGCCTTGTCGAACGAGAGGGAATCCTTGCGTATCTGGTTGGCGATGCTGTCCAGGAACACGACCCCTTCGTTGAGCTCGTCCATCGTATAGACCGGGCGCAGCAGGATATGGCGGAAATGGTAGAGGCTGCCGCGCTTGTCGAGCAACTGGATGATATGCTGTCCGTAGCGGGTCTCGACGACCTCCGATATCTGCCCCGGCTTCATGTTCTCGAGGGCGTCGGCGAACGGCGCTTCCAGTCCGTTGAGCTCGGTGGGATCCATCTCGCCGCCGCGCATCATCGTCCCGGGATCCTGCGAATACATGCGTGCCAGGTTCTCGAATTTCGCCTTGCCGGTAATGATCCGTTCGCGCATGTCGAGCAGGCGCTCGCGCGTGCGCTGCTTGGCCTCGGTGATCGACTTGGGGAAACGGGTGATCTGGGCGTAGACATACTGTTCGGCCACGGTCGGCAGGCTGTCCTTGTCGATCGACTTGTAGAAACGCTCGACCTCGCCGGGAATGACCGACACCTTGCTCACGACCTCGCTCTGCATGGAAGAGGCATAAGACTGCTCCTCATAGCGCTGGCGCATGTTCTCGCGAATGCTGAAAATGGCCATGTGGTGCTTGGCCTCGAGTTTGGGGATCGACCCCTCGGTTTCGATCATATTCTGAATCTGCTGTTCCACATGCGTGGCGATGTCGCCCGCATTGATCTTCACCGAGTCGATCTGCGCCTGGTTGAAGAGCAGTTTCTGGGTCATCAGTGCCTCGAGCGCCTCGTTCATCGGGTCACGGTCGGAGGTATATCCTTCGGCACGGCGCTGGGCCGTGAGCTGCCGGGCATACTCCGCCACTTCGGAATGGAGGATGGACGAAGACCCTACGACGGCGACCACCTTGTCGAGCATCACCTGCTGTTTCTGCGCGAACGCCCCGGCCCCAGCAACGAGCAGGGCGAAAGCCGCCCCCAGCATACCTTTTTTCAACATTATTCTTTTTCTTTATCGTTTGTATTCTCGTTTTCGAAAATCTTTATGCTCCCGCCTTCGCACGCACGGTTATAAAGTTCCTCCTCGTGGCTGCGGATGATCTCGCTCTGGCGCTGGTTGAAGAGGATGCGGCGGATCGTCCCCCGCAGCCGTTCGAGCGGGATGGGCTCCCCTTCGCGGCGCACGGCGTCGATCTGGAAATAGTAGTGCGAATGGCTGTCGCGCATCTCCTGCACGGCCGTCGATGCGAGCACCGGGTCGTAGTTCTGCGACCGGAGCGTAGGCAGGTAACTCAGAAATTCCGGGAAATCCACCCACTGGTCGCTGAAATCGGTGACCGTAAAGTCGTTCTTCGCACATATGTCCCGGAAATCCTGCTGCCGGGCTTCGCTCTTCGTCCCCATCAGCTCCCGCAATTTGCGCGCCTGGCGGTACCCTTCGCCGAACTGCACGATCCGCCCTTTGACCAACGTACGGTCGAGCCGGAAATCGGCCTTGTGGGCGTTGTAATAGGCCGCGATCTCGTTCTCCGTGAAGGTCGTGTCGATGCTGCGGTCGACGTAATGCTGATCCAGCTTGCGGATCAGCAGCGCCTGCCGGTACTCCTCGACCATCTTGTCGATATCGTCCGCCGAGGCGGAAAAAAGGATCTCGGCCTCCTGCAATTTGAGTTGTTTGCGCACCCAGCGGTCGATATAGACCTTCATGAAGGCCGCGCTGTCCTCGCCCGTAACCCCTTTCGGAACTACCGACTCGACATCACGCATCTTCAGTTCGCTGCCGCCCGCCCGCGCCAGCGTGGTATCGCTGGCAAAATAGCCGGGCAGTTCCTGGCAACCGCCCAGGAACAATGTAGCCGCCACGACCGCTATTTTCGTTCGCAAAGTCATAATCCGGAGGACAAAGATACTGTTTTTACTCGTAACTAACGCAGCCTCCGCCCAGATTATTACGCCGCGCCGCGATTTTTCTCCTCGGCCTTCAGGCGGCGCAGCGACACGAGCATCATGTAACCCGAAACGGCGAAGACAGCCAGCGCCGCAATATAAAACAGCACGTAAAGCGTCCGGCTGCCGACCATGTCGATCAGCATGGAATTACCGTGTCCGGCAATCAGCGCCAGGTAGGCTATGCCGTTGTTGATTGCATGGAGTATGATCGCAGACCAGAGCGAATCGGTGCGCAGGTAGATGAAGGCCAGCACCAGGCCCATGACAAAAGCGTTCACCACCACCGTGGGATGGACATGCACGATGCCGAAGATGGCCGACGAGAGCAGCCATGCGGCCACCACGCCGTACCGCACGCGCGTCGATTCGAGCAGTACGCCGCGGAAGATCACCTCTTCGAAAAGCGGGGCCATCACCACGACCGTCACGATCGCCCACGCCCCGCGCCCGTAGACGTTCGGCACCTCGGGCATCAGGCTCAGCAACGGCTCCAGCACGACCGAGGTCGAGAGCATGAAGAACACCCCCCAGAGCAACAGCACGGGATTCAGCCCGCGCCGGGAGAAACGCGCCACGACCGTGGGGCCGTGCCTTCGCCTGCGGTAGAAGAGGAATCCCGCGAGCGTCACGGACATCGACACGAAATAGGTCATGGCATTGAAATGCCCGGCGGCGATCTGCTCCGCCGTGCTTATCGCCTCGTCGGGGCTGGCCAGCAGCTCCGGATCGGGCCATTTGCACCCCGCCAGCCATGCCACGGCAGTCCCCAGGCCCTGCGCCAGCAGGAAGATGCCGAAGAAAACCAGGTAGTCCACCACCACGGGGAATTTTCCGTTGTAGTGCCATATCTTATTATTGTCCCCCGCCTTTGCAGGCTCTTCGGCGGGCACGGGTTCCTGCACGGGAACCCCTTGTTTTTTTTCTGTCATAACAGGCTGTTGCTATCAATTCGTTCCGAGCCCAAAGATAGTGCAAGTCAAGGGCAAAAGCAAATTTATTTGCGCCGGCGGGGCCGCAGCCCATTTCCCGAAAAGATCAGCAAATTTCGGTTACGGTTATGGATTTCCATTTTAAATCATTAAATTTGCCCGATTATAAACCCGATTGAAACATGGCAAAGGTTATCGCTTTAGCGAATCAGAAAGGCGGCGTGGGCAAGACCACAACGGCCATCAACCTCGCAGCATCGCTGGCCCTGCTGGGCAAGAAGGTGCTGCTGCTCGACGCCGACCCGCAGGCCAACGCCACCTCCGGACTGGGCTTCGACATAAACCTCGAAGGCATCTACGAGTGCATCGCCGGGCTCAGGAAACCCGAAGAGGTCATCCTGCAAAGCCCCGACGTGAAGAACCTGTGGCTGCTGCCCTCGTCGATAGACCTGGTAGCAGCCGACACCGAGCTGCCCAAACTGGAGAACGCCCACCATGTGATGAAGCGCATCGTGGACGCCGTGCGTGAAAGGTTCGACTACATTTTCATCGACTGCTCCCCTTCGCTGGGTTACACCACCGTCAATATCCTCACGGCCGCCGATACAGTGCTCATCCCCGTGCAGTGCGAATACCTCGCCCTCGAAGGGCTTTCTAAGCTGCTGAACACCATCCGCAAGGTCAAGAGCGGCCTCAACCCGGCGCTCGACATCGAGGGTTTCCTGCTGACGATGTATATGCGCAACCGCCTGAACAACCAGGTCGTGAACGAGGTACGCGAACATTTCGGGCCGTTGGCTTACGACACAATAATTCAGCGCAATATCCGTTTGGGAGAAGCACCCTCGCACGGAAAGCCCGTCATGCTTTACGACGCGGGCGCCGTCGGCTCGGAGAACTATCTCACGCTGGCCCGGGAATTCCTCAAGCGCAACCGCAAACCGAGAAAATAACATACCGAAATGAAACAACCGAAGGGATTAGGGCGCGGACTGGACGCCATATTCGGCACCGACGCCGTCGACGCCAAGCTCAAGCCGATGAGCCAGATGTCCGAGATCGACATCACGGAGATCATTCCCAACCCCACGCAGCCGCGTACGCAGTTCGACGAGGAGGCGCTCGACGAACTGGCCGACTCGATCCGCCAGCTGGGGGTCATCCAGCCCATCACGGTCAAGAAATCCGGCGACGGGAAATATATCATCATCAGCGGCGAACGCCGCTGGCGTGCGGCGCAGCGCGCCGACCTGACGAGCCTCCCGGCCTATATCCGCGAGGTGGACGACGAGAACCTGCACGCCATGGCCCTCGTGGAGAATATCCAGCGCCAGGATCTCAACGCCATAGAGATCGCGCTCGGAATGCAGCGCCTGATCGACGAGTGCAACCTGACGCAGGACGCCCTCTCGGAAAAGGTGGGCAAGAAACGCTCGACCATCTCAAACTACATGCGGCTGCTCAAGCTGCCCGACGAGGTGCAGCTGGCGCTCAAGGAGGGGCTCATCTCGATGGGGCACGCCAAAGCCATCGCCGGCGCCCCCGACGGGACGCAGGTACGCGTGCTCAAACGCATCATCAAGAAAGGCCTTTCGGTACGCCAGGCCGAGGAGCTGGTACGCTCGCTCACCGAACAACCGGCCGCAGCGGCACAGAATGTGGAGGACGAGGAGTATCCCGAAAGCTATTCGCGGCTGGTGGAGCAACTCGAAAAGTTCTTCTCGCAGGACATCAGCATCAAACGCTCGAAGAACGGCGGCGGGCGCATCGTCATCGGGTTCGGCGACGACAAGGATATCGAACAGTTCATCGAACGGTTTTCGGGACGCATTAAATAATATGGTAAGTATCCGGTTCAGACACCTGCTGCCGATGCTCGCAGCGCTCATGTTGTGGCTCCCCGCCGAGGCACAGCTCCACCGCGGGGGACGCACCATCGTACGCGGCGGCATGTTTGTCAAGCCGGATTCGCTGCGCCACAAGAGCGATTCGCTGGCCAACAACGCCCTCACGCGCGAACTCGACTCGCTCCTGACACTGGACTTCACGGCCGATTCACTCGCCGTGACGGCATTGCGTACGGACGACATCCGCACCACGGACTCGCTCATGCGGCTCAGGCTGGCCGGCATCAAGACCGAACCGGATTCCATGCGGCACAAGAAAGGCTGGCTCATGAGCGACTCGATGTCGCTCTCGAAGGTCTGCTGGATCTCGACCGTCCTGCCCGGCTACGGACAGATATACAACAAACAATACTGGAAACTGCCCATACTCTACGGTACGGTGGGAGCGGGGCTGGCGCTCTACATCAACGAAAACAGGACATACAAGCCGCTCAAGCGGGAGTATGACGCCTACACCGACAAGAACCTCACGCGTACGCCCGAACTGGACGCACTGCAGGCCAAGATGATCCGCAGCAACACCCGCCGCCAGGTCTACCTGGGACTGACCGTCGCCTCGTACATCTATTTCATCGGCGATGCGGCGGTAAACTACTCGACCAACGACGTGTCGAATGTCAAGAAGGCCACAACGCTGGCCTGCATCTTCCCCGGCGCGGGGCAGATCTACAACAAAAGCTACTGGAAAGTCCCCTTCGTGGTCGGAGGTTTCGCGGCGATGATCTACTGCATCGACTGGAACAACCGCGGCTACCAGCGTTTCAAGAAGGCGTACAGGCTGCTGAACGAGTACGAACAGAACCCCGACAAATTCCCTGACGGGCCTACCGACGAATTCCACGGCCGCTATTCGGCGGATTATATCCGCAACCTGCGCAACAACTTCCGGCGCAACCGCGACCTGTGCATCATCATCTCCGCAGGCCTGTACGTATTACAGATCGTCGATGCCCACGTCGATGCCCACCTCAAGGACTACGACATCTCGGACGACCTGACGATGAACCTCGAACCGATGGTCGACTACACCTACGTGCCCTCGCTCGGCGGCAACCGCCCGGTATTCGGCTTCAACATGAGCATCAAATTCTAACCGATGAGAACCCTCCTGACCATACTGCTGCTACTGGCAGTCGCCGTCCCGGCCTCGGCACTCGACCGCCGCCCCCGCAAAAAAGACAAGAAGAAAAACAAGACCGAAGCCGTCGTAACACCCCCGGCCGCCCCCGTGGCCGAGCAGCAAGCCGCCCCCGAGCCGGAGGAGCCCGAACTTCCCGACCCCGCCGAGGTGCAGTACGACGACATGACGCTCGGGCTCACGGCAGAACAGGCCGATTCGCTGGTCGCCGTGTGGCGCGAACGGCAATGCGGGGATTCCTACCAGGAATTTTTCGACAACTACATCCTGGTCGACAGCACGGCCGAAAGCACGACCCCCGATTCGGTCTATATCCAGCGGCTGCGGGCGCTCGTCTCGCCCATCCAGCTGCCTTACAACAGCATCGTACGGGGTTATATCAACCGCTACACCGATTCGCGCTACGGCACGATCAGCCGCATTCTGGGCATGTCGCAGTACTATTTCCCGCTCATCGAGGACGAACTGCTCAAGGAGGAGCTCCCCGTCGAACTGCGGGCACTGCCGATCATCGAATCGGCGCTTTCCACCACGGCCGTGTCGCCGATGGGCGCCGTAGGCCTGTGGCAGTTCATGCCCTCGACGGGCAAAAGCTACGGACTGGAAGTCAACTCGCTGGTCGACGAACGCCGCGACCCTGTCCGTTCGACACAGGCCGCCTGCCGCTACCTGAAAGACCTCTATGCTATCTATAACGACTGGTCGCTGGCCATCGCCGCCTACAACTGCGGCCCGGGCAACGTCAACAAGGCAATAGCCCGCTCCGGCGGCAACGGGCGCACGTTCTGGGACATCTACGACTACCTGCCCCGCGAAACGCGCGGCTACGTCCCCGCATTCATCGGCGCCTCGTACGCCTATGCCTACCACCGCCAGCACGGCATCGAACTCACCGAAGCCCCGATCCCGCTGGCCACGGATACCATCCGCATCGACCGGCTGATGCACCTCGGGCAGATCGCCTCGACGATCGACATCCCGATCGAAACCCTGCGGCAGCTCAACCCGCAATACAAACTCGACATCATCCCGGCCACGACCAAACCCTATACGCTCGTGCTGCCGCAGCGCAACATCACGCAATACATCGCCAACGAGCCTGCGATCTTCGCCAAAGACTCGGCCTACCTCAAGGAGTACATCAACCCGGCGAACATCGACAAGAAACGCCAGGAACGCTCGGGTACGGTCTACGTGGTCAAGAAGGGCGATACGCTGGGCGCCATCGCCCGCCGCTACCGCGTGACCACAGCGCAGCTGATGCGCTGGAACGGCATCAAAAACGCCCATAAACTCCGTCTGGGACAGCGAATCCGCATCGAAGGAAGATAACATGATCCGGGATCACGATACCATCGCAGCCCCGGCAACCGCCGCAGGAGGGGCATTAGCCGTCATCCGCATCAGCGGGGAGGAGGCGTTGCGCATCTGCGACCGTATCTTCCGCGGCCGGAAACCGCTGGCCGCAGCAGCAGGATACACGGTACACTACGGGGAGATCGTGGACGACGGTCGCGTACTGGACGACGTGCTGGTCACGGTATTCCGTGCACCCCGCTCCTACACCGGCGAGGATGCCGCCGAGATCTCCTGCCACGGATCGCAATACATCGTTTCCGAGATCCTGCGGCTGCTCACCGCCTCCGGCGCCCGCATGGCCGGGCCGGGCGAATTCACCATCCGCGCCTACCTCGCCGGCAAGTTAGACCTCTCGCAGGCCGAGGCCGTGGCCGACATCATCGCTTCATCGTCGCGCGCGGCCCATGCGCTCGCCGCGAACCAGATGCGGGGAGGTTATTCCGACGCGCTGGAAGGACTGTGCGAAAAGCTGCTGGAACTCACTGCGCTCCTCGAACTGGAACTCGACTTTTCGGAGGAAGAGGTCGAATTCGCCGACCGCGCGCAACTGCGGGAGGCGATGCAGCGGATCGGGGCGCATATCGACGCCCTGCGCAATTCGTTCACGCTCGGGAATGCCATCAAGGAGGGGGTCGCCGTAGCGATCACGGGAGCCCCGAACGTCGGCAAGAGCACCCTGCTCAACCGTCTGCTCAACGAAGAGCGCGTCCTGGTCTCGGACATCGCGGGCACGACACGCGACGTCATCGAGGAGCGGATCAACATCGACGGGGTCGTCTTCCGGTTCCTCGACACGGCGGGCATCCGCGCAACGGACGACCGGCTGGAACAGATGGGCATCCAGCGCACGATGTCGAGCATCGAACGGGCGCAGATCGTGATTTACATGACCGATGCGGCACGCCTTGCCGCAGGTGCGCCCGTTGCCCCGGAATTCCCGCTCCGTGCCGACCAGAAACTGCTGGTGCTGGTAAATAAAACGGATACGGCACCGGACTGCCCCCTGCCCGAAGGCACGATCGGCATTTCAGCCCGCAACGGCGACGGCATAGAGAGCCTGCGCCGGATATTACGCTCCTTTGTGGATACGGAAGCCCTCTACCACGGCGACGCAATCGTTTCGAACAACCGCCATTATGAAGCCCTCACGGCCGCCGGCGATGCGCTCCGCCGGGCCCTCGACGGGCTCAACAACAGCCTTCAGACCGACCTGCTGAGCGAAGAAATCCGCCAGGTCATCCATCATGTCGGCAGTGTCACGGGACGCAATTCGTTAGCCTCCGAAGAAGTGCTAAAGCACATATTTTCAAAGCATTGCGTGGGAAAATAAAATTTTGGCATATGAAAATAATGCCCACAGCAGACATGCCGGGCACCGCGGCCGCACGACGCTGCACGCGGGTATAACCCCATGCGGCGCCCCGCACCGACCTCAGGACACCCATACCCGAAACGGCCCGGCACGCAGAAATTACGCAACAGTTCCGCCCGCGCACGGGAGGATATAATTCCGGATTATGCCGGCCGGGAACGGTGCACCGCAACTGCGGCGATACCTGCCCTCGGGACTTAGAAATTGATCTGATTGCCTTCCGCGAACAGGGAATCGAGGATCACGTACAACTCCGACTCCAGTTCTTCGGGTTCGAGGTCACCACCCAGCGAGAAGAATTTCCCCGGGGGCGTGCAATACTGCACCGTGCTGGCCGCCTCGCAGGATTCGATACCGCAGACGATCACCGCATCGACGTCGTCCTCATGGCGCAGCATGGCATTGTAGAAAGCGAGCAACTGCCGCGGGGTGCCCATAGGCGGCACCAGCACCACGGTTCCCGAAGGCTGGAACTTATCGGGTGTACTTATCAGTTTGAGGCCGTATTTCCCGGCGATTTTCCCGGCGATTTCCGCCGATACTCCATACAGTACGATATTCATAACCATCGTTATTTACAAAAGACATGGCCGCATCCCAAAATTCATTACAGCATCGTGTTCCATATTACCATGCCTTTCCGGTTTGTCAATTCTCAAAATTTCCGCCGCACGGCTTACGGGAATACGTCCGGATCCGCCCGGCAGTCCGCATAAACCTCGCATCGAAAAACAGGACAGTAATCCCTGCAAAACGCCGATTGCATAAAATCCCAAAGCATCATACGACCGAAACCAGACGCCCAGTCCGCGGGGCTTTCCGACAACGAATCGATCTGGCAGGTCTTCTGACTGACCCCTGTCCCGAAGCCTTCCCGCCCCGCGGGGCAGTGGCTGAGATATTCGGAACGTCACGGGGCTTCACAGCAGCGGGACTGTCCGGGATTTGCACCCGATTCCCTTTTCACACCCTCCCGCGACGGGGAGCGGAGAACCAAATCTGAAGCAAATATAGCGGATTATTCCGAAAAATTGTCCGGAAATCCGGATTATTTTCACAAACCGGCACCACGGCACGGTAAAACCGCTATTTTTACCACGTGGATATTTCGCTTCCATATACGGCCCGGGATTTTTCGGCAGAACTTCCCGCTGCCGATTACATCGCCCGTTTCCGCGATGCCGAACGGATCGGGGGCTACTGCCGCGCCTGCCCCAATTACGGGCGCAGCTGGGGATGCCCCCCCTTTCGGATTCAGCGTCGGGAGGTACC
>OHES01000330.1_pt1 | contig 39424 bp, 29 predicted proteins | sample 1567371 | NCBI WGS metagenome assembly OHES01 (sample SAMEA3879533, study PRJEB24766) | human gut metagenome | biome: human-associated habitat; feature: feces | place: USA | collected 1985/1987 | reverse complement strand
GAAGTCGAGCATCACCTCCTCGCGCTGCGCCTGCTCCAGGTCGGAGTGCATCGCGGCCACCTCGAGCTTCATGCGCTTGAGCGTATGGGCCAGCTCCTTGACTTTTAGCTTCGACGAGGAGAAGATGATAGTCTTGGACTCCGAAGGCCGGGAGAACATCTCGCGGACGATCCCCAACTTCTGGCCCTCGTAACAGATATAAGCGCCCTGTTCGATCGCTTCGTTGGGCTTCGAAATGGCGATATTGACCTCGGCCGGATCGTTCAGAATCTGCTTGGCCATCTGCCGGATCTTGGGCGGCAGCGTCGCGGAGAACATCAGCGTCTGCCGCGATTTGGGCATATAGGAGACGATCTGCATAATGTCGTCGTAAAAACCCATGTCGAGCATACGGTCCGCCTCGTCCAGAATCAGATAATCCACGTGCGAGAGATCGACGCGGCTGTTCATAAGGTGCGAAATCAAGCGCCCCGGCGTGGCGATCACCACATCGGCACCCATTTGCAGACCGCGCTTCTGCTGGTCCCAGCCGCGGCCGTCGCCGCCGCCGTAGATCACGGCGGTAGAGACGGGCATATAGTAGGAAAAGCCCTGGAACTGCATGTCGATCTGCTGGGCCAGTTCGCGCGTGGGCACGATGATGACCGACTTCACGACGTTCTTCTCATTGCCTTCGAGCAGCAGCCGGTTCAGCAGCGGCAGCGTATAGGCAGCCGTCTTGCCCGTACCGGTCTGAGCGCAGGCGATAATATCGCGCCCGTCCAGAATGATCGGAATGGTCTGCTCCTGCACAGGAGTCATCTCCTGAAAATTCATGGCGTCGATGCCGTCCAGCACCTCGTCTTCCAGATCGAGTTCGTCAAATCTCATACTATGCGTTTTCTTTCTTTTCCAATTATTACACTTCAAACGGGCGGGTTCTTTCGACCAACTCTCCCTGCAACGTCGCCGACGAGGAGGCGGTCACCCGCACCCGCACGTAATCCCCGATCCGGCACTCGCCGCGATCGAAGACCACCACCTTATTCTGCGACGTACGTCCGAAAAGCTGCCGGTCGCTGCGCTTGGAAGTACCTTCCACCAGAATTTCGAACTCTTTGCCGACATCGCGGGCGTTGCTTTCGGCCGAAAGCGTATTCTGCAAGGCGATGATTTCGTTCAAACGGGCCGTCTTGACCGAATCCGGCACATCGTCGGGCATGTGACGTTGAGCGAACGTATCGGGCCGCTCGGAATACTTGAACATATAGGCGAATTCATACCCCACCTCCCGCATCAGCGAAAGCGTCTGCCGATGATCCTCGTCCGTTTCGCTGCAGAATCCGGCGATCAGGTCGGTCGTAATCGCGCAATCGGGCATATAGCGGCGGATAGCGGCGATGCGGTCGAGGTACCATTCGCGCGTATATTTGCGGTTCATCTTCTCGAGCATCCGCGACGATCCCGACTGGGCGGGCAGGTGGATGCAGCGGCAGATGTTGGGTTTCGACGCCATCACTTCGAGCAGACGGTCGCTCATGTCCTTGGGATGCGACGTTGCGAACCGCACGCGCAACAGTGGCGAAATTTCGGCCACAAGGCGCATCAACTCCGGAAAATCGACCGCTCCATAGCGATACGAATTGACATTCTGCCCTAACAGCGTTACCTCCCGGTAGCCGTTCTCAAACAGGCTGCGAGCTTCGTTCAGAATGGTCTGCGGATCGCGGCTGCGCTCCACGCCCCGCGTATAAGGCACCACGCAGTACGAACAATAGTTGTTGCACCCGCGCATGATGGCGATATAACTGCTCACGCCGTTGCGATCGAGCCGCACGGGAGCGATTTCGGCGTAGGTTTCCTCGCGGGAAAGCAGGACATTGACACCCCGGCCGCCTTCGCCCGCTTCGCGCACCAGGCGGGGCAGGTCGCGGTACGCATCCGGACCAGCGACGATATCCACGGGGTTCTCCCCCTCGAGCAGCCGTTCCCGCAAACGTTCGGCCATACAACCGATAATACCGACGAGCACTCCCGGCCGGCGGCGGCGCAGATGAGCCATCTCCCGCAAACGTCCCCAAATGCGCTGTTCGGCATTATCTCGGATCGAACAGGTATTGATCAGAATGATATCCGCCTCCTCGATCTTATCGGTATAGACATAGCCCTCCTGCTGCATGATCGCAACGACGATTTCCGTATCGCCGACGTTCATCTGACAGCCGTATGTTTCGACAAAAAGTTTACGGCCCGCACCCTGCAGCGGACGCAAAGTATTTATCTTCTCGTTATTCATAGTTGCAAAACCGGACTCGCCCGGTAAAATTAGGACCGAAAAACGGGAATCGACGATCGCGGTTCCCGTTTCCCCGGTATTTCTGAAAATTACTGTGCCTGAATTGCACCCGCTTCCGGGAAGGGCTTGAAGCCCTCTCCGTAGGTATCGTAGGCATCCGTAACCACGAAGAATGCTTTCGGGTCGATCTCCTGTACCTTACGCTGTACCGCATGCACCTCCTTGCGATCGACCACCAGGAAAATCATATCCTTTTCCTCCTCGGAGTACATACCCCGTGCCTTGATAAAAGTAGCGCTGCGTTCCAGATCCTCCAGAATGAACGTCCGGAGTTTTTCGTTTTCATCGCTGATGATGAACAGCAACTTGTCGTACGACGCACCGTCGATCACCCGGGCTACGACCCGCGAAGCGAGAAAAATCAAAATCAAAGAATAAAAAGTAAGCACCCAGCCCGAACCCGAACTATCGCCCGTACCGAGACCGAAACCGATCACCACCAAGCCTGAAAGGATCACCACGCAATCCGCCAGGAAGATACCCGTGGAAAACTTGATGCCCGCATACTTCTGAAGCAACATGGCGATAATGTCCGTACCGCCCGTGGTAGCCTGTGTCCGCACGACCATACCCTGCCCCACGCCGATAACGACCGCACCGATGATACAGGTCAGCAACAGATCGTTCGACAAGTTGAGCGAACCGCCCAGCAATAGCGCCGGATCGAGATTGATACCGTCGGCCGTAAATGCCGCATCGGAATAGACCAACCGCGTCAGGATATTCATAAAACCGGGCGTGAACAGCGCAGCCACCACCGTCCGGGCGCCGAACTGTCCGCCGAAAACCAATACGGCGGTAATCATCAGCGGCACGTCGAACATATAGCCGAAAGTACCGACCTGGATCGACGGGAAAATATTATGCAATACGATGCCGGCGCCATAGACTCCGCCCGGAACGAAATTGTAAGGATTGATAAAAAAAACGAAACCGGATCCCATAATCGCACAACCGACAAACAACTGAATCCAGGAACGCCACCAGGCCCAAGACCCCATCGGCTCCAATAAAGCTTTCGTATTGATCATAAAGTTAACTGTTTTAGAGCGGTTAATAATCGATTTAATTTTGCAAATATACGAAAAACTCCCGGATTTCCCGTTCGCTTCGGACTATTTTCCCAAAAAGCCGCAGTATTTAAATTTTTTTCGTTTATATTTGCATATACAATCCTGACAAATAAAGGGCATGATACTGACTTACTATTGCATTATCACGATGATAATCATCGCCTACCTGCTCGGCTCGATCCCCAGCGCCGTATGGATAGGCAAAAAATATTACGGCATCGACATCCGGGAACACGGCAGCAAAAACGCCGGTACGACCAACATGCTGCGGGTGCTGGGACGCCGGGCAGCCCTGCCGGTCTTTCTGCTGGATTTCCTCAAGGGATTCGTCGCGGTCACATTGACCGAGATCCTCAAATACGACGCCTACATCAACGATATGTGGCTGATAAATATCAAGATCATCGCCGTATTCGCCGCCGTGCTCGGACACATCTTCCCCATTTTCGCGGGATTCCGGGGCGGCAAGGGCGTGGCGACCCTGGTAGGGGCGATTACGGGTATTTATCCGCCGGTAGTACTGCTCTGCTTCGCCGTATGGGTCGTGATCCTGATGATGACGCATTACGTTTCGCTCGCGTCTATCGTGGCCGGTTGTTGCTTTCCGATCTTCACGATCGTTTCGCCCAAGGTAAACCAATCGGTGCCGTTCATCGTCTTCTCATTCGTCACGGCCGTTCTGCTGCTCTACACCCACCGCAAAAATATCGTTCGGCTGAAAAACGGCACGGAATCCAAAATATACATCTGGAAGCCCCATCGAAAAGCGGACAAATAGCACGGTAAAAACGATTCGCTTGTTTGGCGAATCGTTTTTTATCGAATAAGGTCCGAAACCGGAACCATATCCGAATAGGCACAAAAAAATCCGACTGCTCCATCTCCTGCCCCAACGGTCATTCGGATCGCTTCATCCGCCCGTTTCAGATCGGACTTTCAATCCACGGTAAATAGCGAGCCGGAAATCGCCATTATTCAACACGCTTGTATTGTCCGATTTCGATCTATTTGTGTCTGTTTCCGCTGCGATCCGATCTGTCGAAACCGGCTGAAACGGCCTTGTAAAATAAAAACGAAGGCATCCCCGAATTCTTCCGACAAAAAACGGGTATTTTACCGATTGGATAGATTTTCATATATTTGCTCGCAACGAATACCGATTTGTACGAACTGTCAAAAAGCGAAACACACGAAATTTGCTTTGTTCCCGGCATATATTATCTTTGCCGGAAGAGGTTAAGAAGAATAACCCGAATCCGGCCGGACACCAGTCCCCCCGGGACAGGCGTTTCGCCCTAAAAATTGAATTATCCACTACTTGATACCGAAAATTCTATGTTACGCGAAAACCTGATTAATATTTACGAAACCAGCTTCCGGGAGAACTATGCACTGCCGGCATTGACCGACTATTTCAAGCAGGAGAACTTCACCTACCTGGAAATGGGCGCCGAGATCGCCAAGCTGCATCTGCTCTTCGACGAGGCGGGCATCCGGCAGGGCGACCGAATTGCGCTGATCGGCCGCAACAATCCCCGCTGGTGCATCACCTACATCGCCACGATCACTTACGGCGCGGTCATCGTGCCCATTCTGCAGGATTTCCATGCCAACGACGTGATCCACATCATCAACCATTCGGAAAGCCGACTGCTTTTCCTGGGCGACACGTTCTGGGACGCGATCGAAGCCGACCAGATCCGGAAAGTCGAAGCCGTCTTCTCGCTCACGGACCTGAACGCGATCTACGAGCGCCGGGATCCGAAGAAACTGACGGATTTCCAGAAGAACCGCGAAAATCACTTCCGCAAAGCCTATCCGAAAGGGTTCGGACCGGAGCATATCCGCTTTCACAAGATTCCCAACGACCGGATGATCCTGCTCAACTACACCTCGGGAACGACCGGATATTCGAAAGGCGTCATGCTCTCGGTCAATAACCTGACGGGCAACGTGCTCTTCGCCCGAGGAGCCATAAACACCCAAACCGGCACGAACTATTTCCAGCGCGGCGGACGCACGCTCTCGTTCCTGCCTCTGGCACACGCCTACGGCTGTGCATTCGACTTTCTCGCGCCGCTGGCCGTCGGAGGCCACATCACCCTGCTGGGCAAAATTCCCACTCCGAAGATCCTGATCGAAGCCATGCAGGTCGTGCGCCCCACGATCATTTGCTGCGTACCCCTGATTCTCGAGAAAGTCTATCGCAAACAGGTACTGCCGCTGCTCGAAAAGGGGCCGATGAGTATCGCTATGAAGATTCCGCTGCTGAATACCGCCCTGCGCTCGGTAATCCGCAAGAAGATGATGGAATCGTTCGGCGGAGAGGTGAACATCTTCATCGTGGGCGGTGCACCGATGAATATGGAAACCGAAGCATTTCTGATGAGTATCAAATTCCCGATCACGATTGGATACGGCATGACCGAATGCGCTCCGCTCATCAGCTTCACTCCCGACAACGAATTCAAGGCCGGTTCCTGCGGGCGTTTCCTCTCGGAATTTATCCAGGTGAAGATCGACTCGCCCGATCCCGAACACGTCGCGGGCGAGATCCTGGTGCACGGCGAGCACGTCATGATGGGTTACTACAAGAACGAGGAGGAAACCCGGAAGGTCCTGGACGAAAAAGGGTGGCTCCATACGGGCGACATCGCCACGATGGACCCGGACGGCACGCTTTACATCCGCGGCCGCTCGAAAACCATGATACTCACGGGAAGCGGACAAAACATTTACCCCGAAGAGATCGAAGACAAACTCAACAACATGTATATGGTCCAGGAATCGCTGGTTCTGGAGCACAACGGACGTTTGACGGCATTGGTCGTTCCCGACTTCGAACAGGCGGAGCTCGAAGGGATCGATAAAGAGGAACTGCCCCGAATCATGGAAAACAACCTCAAGGAACTCAACAAACTGTTGGCATCCTACGAACAGGTCGCAAGTATCACGGTCTATCCCACCGAATTTGAAAAGACGCCCAAACGCAGCATCAAGCGCTACCTATACAATACGGCTCTGCTGGAGAAATAGGCCGATTCGATGAAGCACGAAAAATCGCTATCGAAGAGTTTTCCGCCGACAATCCGACAAGTTTCCCTTCGAAACAGCTTGCCGCCTTTTCAGGCGGCAAGCTGTTTCGAAGGCTCCTCGGAAATCTTCGCAATAGTCCGTACGATTGTCCTTACCTTTCACTATCTTTGCAGAAAACAGGATGCGCCTCGGAAAACGATGAACAAGTTCCCGTTTTCTTCTCGGCTTTCACTATCTTTGACACCGAACATTTCGCCTCGACAAAATGCAAATAAATTTGCGTTTGCCTCCGGCTTATCGCTATCTTTGCCAATATGAAATTCAGCAGCAAACAAATGATCGGAGAAAACCTCCTGTACCTGATGGTATGGATGGTGATTATCCTAGTACCGGTCCTCAACTCGAAAATGCTCGAAGAGGTACACGTCAGTCTGGAGAACATCCTGATCGCCTGGCTAAAAATCGCACCTTATCTGCTGATCTTCATCATCCACAACAGCCTGATCGCTCCCAGACTGTTACTGCGAAAACATCGTTATGTATGGTATCTGGTCGTCAATCTGCTGACCATTACGGCCGTTTTCTCGCTGGTCGCCATCTATGAAAAATACGCTCCATACGACACCGAACCCTACATCCTGAACGGCAAAGCGTCATTCACCGATCTGGCGATCTATTGGAACATCCTGCTGGGATTCTTCATGACGGGCCTGAACATGGGTATCAAACTGCTGTATCGCTCCCTGCGCGACGAACAGCAAATGGAGGAGCTCAAACGTCAGAACCTGCAAGCGGAAATGGATTATCTGCGATACCAGATCAACCCCCATTTCTTCATGAATACGCTCAACAATATCCACGCCCTGATCGACATAGATACCGAATACGCGAAAAGCGCCGTCATCGAACTGTCCAAGATGATGCGGTACGTTCTCTACGAATCGGGCAGCGAAACCATATCGCTCAAAAAGGACATCCAATTCATCGAGAACTACATCGAGTTGATGCGCATCCGCTACGACAGCAGCATCGACATCCGTTTCGACTATCCGGACTCGATCCCGAATAAAGTGGCCATCCCGCCCCTGCTGCTGATCGTATTCGTCGAAAACGCGTTCAAGCACGGAGTAAGTTATAACCACGCCTCGTTCATCCATATCCGAATCGGCTACCGGGACGACGCGGTGACGGCCGTCATCAGCAACAGCCGTCACGAAAAATCCCGGTCGGGTACTACGGGCATCGGACTCGAAAACGTCAAAAAACGGCTGGCATTGATTTACCAGGACAACTATACGCTCGCTATCGACGATTCCGATCCGGCCGTCTATACCGTCAAACTCATAATCCCCATCATGCCATGCTGAAATGTATCGCCATAGATGATGAGCCGCTGGCACTGCGGCAATTACAGGGTTATATCGCCAAAATCAATTTTCTGAAGCTCGAAAAAGCATTCACCAACGCCATCGAAGCCCAGCAATATCTAGCCGGGAATCCGATCGACCTGATTTTCGTGGATATCAACATGCCCGACCTGAGCGGTGTGGAGTTCGTACGTTCGCTCGTCAGCCGCCCGATGATTATCTTCACGACGGCATATTCGGAATACGCCGTCGAGGGATTCAAACTCGATGCGATCGACTACCTGCTCAAACCGTTCAGCTTCGCCGATTTCAACCGTTCGGTAACCAAAGCGCAATCGCTGTATGAACTGTTGGCCTATCGGAAGACACAGGGGGACGTCCCGGCCCCGGAAGCCACCCCGCGCGACCGGGAGTACATCTCGATCAAAGCCGACTACAAAACGACACTGGTACGCATCAGCGACATCGTTTATCTGGAAAGCGAAGGCGAATACGTACGGCTCCATCTGGACGACCGATCGACCATCACGACTCTTTTCCGGCTCAAGAACATGGAAGCGGCCCTGCCGTCGGAAATGTTCATGCGGGTCCACCGTTCCTACATCGTCAACCTGCAACGTATCAGGAGCTACGTGAAAGGTCGGGTTTTCATAAGTGACAGCGAATACGTTCCGATCGGCGAAAATTACCGGGAGGCGTTCCAACGATACATCGAAGCTCATTACCAGAATCTATAACGGAGAATCGCCTCCGAAGTCGATATCTTCAGGAGAAATCGCACCGTTCCGAACGGACATTCGACCGCCCGGCAACAAATAACAAAACGCGATTATATGTTTTCGGGGAGCTATTGGAAGCCGACACGCCCTTCCCCTCTTTGGAGAGGAAGGGCGTGTCGGCATTACAGAAGCGGCACAGACCGCAAATAAGCTCGATGCCGCGATCGTTGGCCAAGGGTACATCGGAAAGACATGACCCCCAAATATAAACTCTGCATTCCCAGAGTACAGGCACGCTTGCCACCAACCCCGACTATGAGGGGCGAATCTTATTTGCGATCGGCCAGGCAGCTCTGAATATCCAGACTGACCGGCTCACCGTTGAGAGAAAAAGAGAGTGTGCAATCCTCGAAAGCGGTAAGTTTCTCGAACTGCAAAATAACGGTGGAATTATCGCCCCAAATTGCATCGACACTCTTTGCCTGGAAGGTTTTACCACTGTTATAAAGCACCACATCTTCGATTGAAAGTCCGTTGGTTTCATCACGGTCGGATGCAGGGATTTCAATTTTGATAGTTGTTTTGCCGTGTTTGTTGTTCAAACTCAAAAATTTGGGAGTTGCATGGGCGCTTCCTATCGCCAACAGAGCGGCAGCGCACGAAAGAATAATTTTTTTCATAGCAAATGAATTTGAAGTAAAGTAAAAGGGGCGATTTCCAATTGTTACGAAATAACGTCTTCATCTTACGGAAGATTACTGACTCCGGTATTTTTGCTTAAAATCTAAACATGTGGACATCCAACCAAATATATTATCCTATTTTATTGCTTTTCTTATTATTACACACGCTGCAAAGTAATTGCAAGTTATCAATAGTAGAAGATCCTCCCTTTGAAATGGGAATAATATGGTCTATTTGTAAATCAAAATCTGATCCACAGTAAGCACATTTGCCTCCACATTTTCTATAAACCGCATCCACAACCGATTTCGGAATAGTTGGTCTTACACCAAATTTATCTAATTCATTATTCTTTCTCATTTCCTGCCATACTTCTTTTTCTATTTTACGCCGCTCTTGTTCATATCTTAATTTGAGGGCAATTTCTTCTTTTATTCGTTTTTTTCGCTCCTCGTCTGTTTCCCTCTCTATTGATGGAAGATTTAATTTTTTGAAAATATCATTTAGGGAATCAATATCCTTTACAATTACCGTGTTATCCGGTCCTTTTATAATTCCTGTTTTTTCAAGTTGATATAGTAATTCAAGTGCTCTATAATGGGAAACGCCAAATTCTTTTTGTATAAACCATATATAAGCAAATCCTAACCTCACAACACTACGTGCAACGTATTGGAATAATGGATCAAAAATTATCTCTTTATTCATATTTTGGTTATGAATTTCTACATCAAATTCAGAATTAACACCTATCATTTGTTTGAAATCATCAGTCACATAATCTTTCAAAGTACTCTCTGATAATTGACGGACCCAATAAAATTTCTTACGTTCTTTTTCTTCGTAAGATAAAATATTCAAAGTTATTTCCTTATAAATCGTTGAATTTGGATTAGATGCTTCAATACATAATGTATATTTTCCAGGTTTATATTCAGATGCGATGATTGTATAGATTAATTCAGCTCCGTATGAATAATACGAATTTACTGTTGGTTCTATCATTAAATCTATTTCACCTGAACGCCAATAAGCATTCCAATCCGTAGCATTAGAAATAATATAATGAAGAGTTTCTATCTCGTCGGGATATATTTTAATACAATTATCTTGTCCTTCTTGAATAAAGGGAGGCTCTTTCCTCAATCTCGCTTCTTCCCGCTCTCGTTGTTTACGAAGCCGCTCCGCCTCTTGCTGGAGTTTCGCTTCCTCCCGCTCCCGTTGTTTACGTTTTTTCTCCTCTTCTTGCTTATGTTGCTCTTCTTCTCGTGCTATTTGTTGTTTGCGCCTCCATTCTTTCTCTATGGCTTGGCGCCTTAATGACTCCTGATAAGACCGATAGAAAATAATAACTATCACAACAATAATAACACAAACAAGCATAACTCGAAAGTACTTTTGAACTAATATTTCATATTTTATCCGAATATGCAACAATATTTGGAAAAATCTATGAATCAGACCCACATAAAGCTCATGACTTACAAGCGGGGAAAACGGTCCATACGGGTATATCGCCCCTCGGCATACTCGTAACAATAGTGCACCAGGCCGTTGGTCAGGACCACGTAACGGGCTCCCAGCACCGAATTGTACCGGACGGCCTGCGCCAGCACCTGACGGTCTATTCCGATCCCGGCAGCCTTGCACTCGACGAGCATCAGCGGACAGGCCCGATCGTCCACGACCACCACATCGGCACGCTGCGGAGATCCGTTCATCGCTACGGCATACTCCTGAACGATCCGCATGGGCTGTGCTCCGCAATGGGAAATCAGAAACCCGATCAAATGACGGCGCACCCACTCCTCGGGAGTCAGCACCAGGTAGATTCCCCGAAGCGGGTCCCAGACGGTCGTCTGCTCCCCGCGCTGCGAAATCCGCAATTTGACGGCAGGAAAATTGAGCCGGGGATAGTCGGGAGTCATATTCGGAAAAAATTAGTAACTTTGTAGAACAAATATACGAAAAGGCGACGGAATCCGTATCGCCCCGCGTACAAAGAGCGCCAAGCCGCAGAGCACAGCGCAAAGCGGGAGCGAACGTACGGGTTCGCAGACAAAGAGTGCCGATCGTATCTTATTACTTAACTAAACAGCGAAAGGCGGACGGCGGGTCCAACTCGTCCGCATCCGCCCGAGCCGCATAAAAAATTTATCGCCTTATGAAGAGTCTTTTGACCTTGCTTCTTCTCTCTTCCGCATGGATGGCCTGCGCCCAGGATTACGCTTCGCCGGAGCCGGTCGAGATAGGCAAGGAGCTTTCCCGCACCACCTTCGTCGTCTATCCGACGGCAGAAGAAGCCGCCGCCGGATCGCGCGAAGCCTCCAAATACTTCACTCCGCTGGCAGAGTGGGAAAAGACGACGACCGAAGCCGGCACGGAGTTTTCCACGAAATTCACGGTGCCTTTCGCCTGGGTAAACCGCCAGGTGCTCCTGCATGTGGAGTGGGCTTCGTCGGCCTACGAAATTCGCCTGAACGGGAAGGTCGCGGGGTATTGCCAGAACGGGAGCAATCCGGCGGATTACAACTTCACCAAACAGGTCCGGGAAGGGGTCAATAATCTGACGATCAAGGTGCTGTCCAATCCAGCAAGCGCAGTACTCGAGAGTTGGGCGCATCCCTCCGAACCGGCGTTAGGCAGTTGCTACGTATTTTCCCAGCCGACCATCCGCATCCGCGACCTGTTCACCAAAACGTACCGAAACGGCAGCGTCTTCAACGGCGAGGTCGGCATCGTGGTGAAAACCGACGCACTGAATCCCAAGAAAGCGAAAATCCACTACGAACTGCTGACGCCGCAGGACGAAGTCGTGACGTACGGCAGCCAGGAGATCGAACTCGACATGCGCAGGGAAGATACCCTGCGTCTGGTCGCCCAGATTCCCGATACGATGGTATGGAGCGCTCGCAACCCGGTACTTTACACCCTGCGCCTCAAGACACAGACCGAAGGCCGTTATACGGAGTACTTATCGCTCAAGGTCGGCTTCCGCACCGTCGGCAACACCCGGGGGCAGTTGGCGATCAACGGGTATCCGGCAGCACTCAAGGCCGTACCCGACCTGGGTACGACCGTATCGCCGAGCCAACTGCTCGAATGGAAAAAGCAAGGGTACAACCTGATTCTGCTTCCGGCAGGCGGCGTATCCGGTGCGCTGTACGACCTTTGCGACCGATATGGCTTCTATGTCGTCGAACAGGCTCCGATCAACACCAGCCGCAGCGGTATGTCCCGCCGCAAGGGAGGGAATCCCAGCAACGATCCCGCATGGCAGGCGGCCTATATCGCCCGTATCGAGGAGAGCTACCACACCACGAAACTGCATCCGTGTGTCGTAGCATTCTCGCTCGCCGAAGATTCCGCCAACGGAATCAACCTCTACGAAGGTTATCTCCACCTCAAGGGCCTCGAAAAGGAGCGCCCGGTTCTCTACCCCGATGCCGGCGGAGAGTGGAACAGCGACAAACTCCGGCTGTCGGCCGAACAATAAGGTTTCTGTCAAAGGATAAAAAGAGGCTGTGTCAAAACATCCTTTTTGAAAAATCCCCCCCTGTTACAACTATCTGTAGCAGGGGCAAATCCTTCTATTTCGCATTATGACATACTCCTCTTTTTGGCATACAGGAACGAAGCAAGCCCCCTCGAAATACGATGGCACTGATAGCACGATACACCGGCATGCAGGCAACAAGCGCCCTGCTTTTGCCGCAGAAAGGCCACTCCTTATGCTCAGAACCGAATTCGCACCAGGGATCACAGGTCCCAATGCCGGAAATCATGTACCCAGCATCAAAAAAAAACGAACAATCGCCCGAATGAACCGCACAGCCAATAAAAACCATATAGTCTACATCACAAGAACAACCGCCCCGTACAAACAACATATATATCCGTATAAAAAAACCGTATAACCGACGTCATGAACCCATACTTCGCAGCGAGATTCACAGGACCTGGGCCGAATACAGGATTATAGGTCTGGACCGAAAATCAAATGCCGCCCCCTTCACGGACCTTGACTTTCCGGCACAATTCGGTCTGACATCGTTCCCGAAATCCAAATAAGACCGATCCTTTTTCGATCATCATCGTTCAAAACACAAATGGACGGATCCACCCTTTCGGCCGGGACTGGTGCGCCCACAAAACCATCCATCACCGCTCCCATATCGCCCGATAAGAAAAGCCACTCCGGAGCTACCAACAATACGCTCCAACCAATAACAAACTCCCCGAATCAGCCGGTAACTCTCCCCGGTAGCAAACAAAATGCCCAGGACCTCCGGAAAACATTTCCGGACCGGCCGTAAGCACGCCCAATTAACAGAAAAAAGCTTCTCTCGACAGACAATCCGAGCAACAAAAAGAGGGGAAGAGATCGCTCTCTTCCCCTCCGGGATTCCGTTACTCATCGAAGATCGACGAATAACTGTTCGACTTCAAATTATCGAATATTATCAGTGATATTCTTCAACTGTGCATCCACATCGAAATCCACGTTCACCGTCGCCTCCTTTTTAGGCGTATTGAAGATAGTGGCTTTTCCATGGTCCATACGCTCACGCTCGATCTGAATAAACGAAGCCTGGCTGAAGCGGATCGGAGCAGAGAGGCTCACTTTCGATACGGTCGATACACTGGACTTATCCTCGCGCTTATCGTCGAAACCATCGGTCGGAGCAGTATCGATATCCCCCTGGTGGTCAGGATCGTTCATCATGATTGTTTCGTAGCCCAACGGTCCCCAAGCACCGGTTTCGTCCTGACCTGCATAGTAGAAGCCCCAAGGACCTACTCCCGGCGGGGAACAACGACCGTGCTTAGCATCCTTATAGATGGCTACAAACGGATAATTCTCGAAATAATCGAAGATCAACATATCCGGCAGAGGCAGATCGCCACCACGAGGAGCATGGACAAAGACCCACGTGTGAGCAGTTTCCTCACTAGTCGGCTCCGCTTGGTAAACGCATACATACTGCACTCCCTTATAGTCCTTCCAAGCCGAGGGATAACGAGCTGCAAGTTCATCACCGTTGTAAACCTGCCATGTTCCAGACACAGTTGCGTTATCATTACGCGGCAGCGGTTTCGACTCAACCCGGCCGGTCGACAAGTCGGACTGATAGGTACCGCTCGCATAAGCAAAACCATAAGCTACATACTGGGTACCGGGCGTACAATCGGTCGACAATATCTCCTCACCCACATACTGCGACAAGTCTCCGCCGCCATCGCCATGAATCAAATCGTCGAGGAACTTAAGCCAGTTGCCGTTATACGAATCGAAGACTTCTGCGTTAATGATACCGACATGATACCAAACGTCGTCGTGAGACGGAGTAACTTTACAAGTAAAGCTACGCATTTCGATCTCCGAGAACTCGAATTCCAACTTAAAATCTGTAGGAGCGACATATTCCGGAGTCGTGAATTCGGTCACCGAAACATCGGTAGTACGATGTCCGTATTTGTCGAAACCGAAAATAAAGATTTCGTAAGTGCTCTCCGGCTCGATACGCCACTCCTGATCGGCCCCCATCTTGGTCGTCATTTCGCCTTTCTGCACCCATTCGTTGGTCTGCCAGTTGGGAGGGGTGCCATCACCCAGGCCCGAACCGGAATCATACATATCCAGACGCTGGAGCAGACGCTCGACACAAACGCTTTTACCGTATTTCTCGGCACTGCCGCCGGGATACATACCGATGAAATATTTCGTCTCCAGATTCGAGGGCGTAATCTTGATCTCGCAATCCTGAGCTGTCACATTCAACTTCTCGACCGTGAACGTGCAATTATCGGTTACAGGAATCTCTCCGGTCGTAACCGTGAAATATTCCTCGGCATTTTCGCTGTTGATATTGTAGTTGTCATCCATGCCGAAGCACCAGAAATAGTAGTCGTTACCGCCCCATACACGGTTTTTTAAAGACGTGTTCAACATGAACTTCTGCTCGCCCTGATAAAGAGTCGGACGCTGCTTACGCGCACTGGACTGCAACTCCTGCAAATACTCTTTGCTGGTCCACTCGTCAACCTTGTAAACATAACTGTTCATCGTCGAGAACATCCACTTCGCATCCGGATTGCTCGGAGTTATCGTTACCTCTACGTTGTAAGGATTGTTGTCGGGATAAGGGTCGGCATTGACCTGCTTGGAAGTAACCGTGAACGTAAGGTCGGTCATCTCGACATTCTGGGTCGTGAACTCCGCCTTGAAAAGGTCCGTAGTAGGCACGCCCTCGGACGTACAACCGTACACATACCCATAATATGCCGTATTGGCAAGCGACAAGTCATCCACGGTATTGGTCTTCGAACCTTTCATGAGTAAGATGTTCAACCATTCAGACAACTTCATCCCCCGACTTTCGGCCTGTTCTTTCACCGCCTCCAAGTCGGCCTGAATGAAAGCCTCGTCGGACTCGAACGAATCGACGTATTCTTTAGTCATAAAAGCGCACAGATAGGTCTCGCTCTCGTTCGAAGGAACGATCTGCATTGCACAGCCGTTTGCCGTAATCGACTTCGGATCGATCGTAAGTTCGAACGTCATGGTACCACCCTGATTTACGGTAACGACTACATCGGCTGCCCCCGTATAAGAAAGGGTGATCTGCCCCGAACGAGACTCGACACCCTCGTCGAGTGCAGTGTAATCAAACTGGACGTATCCCGGCTCCGCATAGTTGAAATTCTTGATCCAATCCACGTTCGTCGTTGCCTCGACAATAGACGATTTATCGGCCCCTTGAATTTCATACGCCAAACGACCCGTTCCAGCGTTTTTCGATAAGGAAAGCGTAGTTTTAGCTACGATGGTGACGCTGTAATCCACGCCATCGTCGCTTCAGCCACTGCTTGCACTCACCATTGCGAGCATCGCCACAAGCGCCATCGCAAAAGAAAAATACTTTTTCATAGAAAAAAATAACAAGTAGTTTAGTGAAAGAGCTACCGGATCGAAATCCGGACACCCTTTCGGGTTAATAAAAATTAAAAGTTAGGTATTAAAAACATCATAAAAAAGCGAAAATCCACCATGCAAGTATCGTAGAATAATCCTAATACACAATATAACCAACAAAATTCAATTCTTTTGTCCCGTCCGTTCCCCAGCGTATTCCTGCGATAAAGCAACTGCACCGAACGGAATCAATATTCTCGCCTTCATTCGGAATCGAATTCTTAATCCGAAATTCCCTCAAAGGTAGGAAATTAATCTAACTTAAACAACTTTTTAAGACAGTTTTTTCAACAAAAAAAGCGAATCAAAAATCACAATATATTGAATATCTTACATTTAAAATTCAAATATTCGTACCTACAAAAAATCCCCCAAAAAAATGATTTTTAGCCCTCAGGCGGCGTTTTTTCCATCACCTGGACGGATGTACCGAAATAATAAATCTTGAAACATAATAATTCGGTAACCAGTCGATGCACCCATATAACTTAAATAATATTCTATTTAGTATATACACAAGGTAAAAAAAGCAAAATTCCGTTTCGAAGCCCTCCTCTGCATTTTTTACGAAGAAAAAATATTTTTTTCTTGCAGAAATAAAAAAAACATCCTACATTTGCACCTGCAAACGCCTCTTTAGCTCAGTTGGTAGAGCACGACACTCTTAATGTTGGGGTCCAGGGTTCGAGCCCCTGAGGAGGTACGGAAAGGCGGAAAACTTAAGTTTTCCGCCTTTTTTATTGTCCAAACAGCCCCTTATAGCTGATATATCTTACCGTTTCGTGTATCTTTGTAATTGGATCCCACCGTAAAGGATCTATGTAGGATAAAAAAATTTTACAAAGTCCCTTATTCAGCCGAGGTATAAAGATAAATTCAAACAGGTTATGGAGATCAATAAAGATAACTGGAAGCAGATCGATCTAAATGTGGACAGCCTGTGGTTGATCCCCGAAAGAGATAGGCAAGGCAAGCACAAGAATATCTATCACGGCAATTTCGTTCCCCAACTACTCAAACGCTTACGAATGCCGGAAATACCGTGCTGGAGTTGTTCGCAGGCAGCGGGACTACCCTGTTCGCATATGAAAACCTGCGCAAAGATTATATCGGATTCGACATCACCCAAAAAATTATCGATTATGTCAATAGCATTATGAGCGAATGGTCTTCGATCAACTACGCAATCAAGAGTGTCGATGTCACCGATCGACAGCCGTTTTCCGAGGCGATCGCAGCATAGCTGGGCGAAAGGCACCGAGAGTAGGTCGATTTTATGATCGCTCATCCGCCTTATCTGGACATCGTAAAATTCACCGACGACAGCAGGGACCAGTCCAATATTTCGGACATCGATGCTTTCTAAAAAAAATTGTCGAACGCAATAGCCACGGCTTCCGATACTTGAGAAAGAACGGTTATTTTGCGATAGTCACCTGGGGATATTTCTGAAAAAAGCGAAGTGATTCCTTTGGCTTTCAAGATAATGGATTCCGTAAAACAACACCTGAAAGTCAAGTTAAAGGGCATCGTGGTTAAAAATATCGAAGGGAATCGCGGTAAATTAGGCGCACAAAACATCTGGAAATACAGAGCGTTGAAAAGCGACTACTTTTTATTCAACCGAGCAGAGTTTCCGAGTACATCTGGAGCACATGTTCGCAGGCACGAGATCCAGAAATAAAACCGTAGGTTTCAACCGATCAGCACATTCCAATATATCAGTTGCTCAAACGGGAAATACACTGGTTGCAATGATGGCCGATTTCAGCCGGGTACGCGCGAACGATTATGCGATATTTTACGTGCAGACATCGAAAGGAAAAGAAGGGAAATTTTACGGCATATATCAGATCGCCAGTGACCCTTTCCTTAAACCCGACGGTTACTATTTGCGCGAGAAACTTTGGATAAATCTGACATTCCGGGTATTGAGCAAACCGTACGAAGTATTTGCAAAAGGGGCTTCCGAATGGGAGGCTTTGGATGATATAATAAGGTATATAGGCCCCTATCAAATGCTGTGCAGTTTGATATACAGAAAGCTGAAAGGCAATCGCGGAAATACCATGCTTATGCCCTATGAGGCAGAGCGGTTGTTTTCTTTAATCCGCTCGAAAAAATAACCATAAGGCCCTCAACGGGAACAGTTTCACCGATGAAAACAGAAGACAAGTCGAAAATATGTTGCAAACTGAAGTATATGCCGACGAAACACAGACCGCGTTCGACATCTTGCCCCGACTGATCTACAAGAGACGCAACAGGAAAGCCTATAAAGTACATTTGCAGATGTATTTGGCGCAACATATCGGCAGGGATCCGATCTTGAACCGGGCCCTTAAAGTCAATTGCAAAAACATAGAATAGTTAGGAAACAAGGTTTCATGCGGCATCGGCATGCAGCGAATCGATGTGATGTTTTCGCAGAAAATAGATGAAAAAACAAAATAGATCGTACCTATCGAACTGAAGGCCGTAACTAATCCCAGACAGATATCCCGATATATAGACTGAATAGAACAGTAGTATATTCCCAACAGACCGAGCGTAATACATCCAATCCTGATATGCCCGGAATCAGAACTCGGTCAAAAAAACATCAACGCATTCAGAGCGTTCGACACAAAATCCAATAGACGTTACCTCCTATCCTTGGAATATTATAGAATTTACAGACGACGAAGAAATGCTGAAGTTTAATAATATCATGTACGAGTGATGAATTACATAGGATCGAAATATTCGCTGCGGGATTTTATCGACAATACGATCAAAAAGGTCGTCGGCGATAATCCATCGGATATGGTATTCTGCGATCTCTTTGCAGGTACGTGTATCGTAGGGCTCATTTCAAAACACGAGTTAGCAAAGTAATAGCCAATAATTGGAAGTATTACAGTTATGTCCTCAATCGCAACTATATAGGCAACTGCTACGAACTTGCGAACAAAGCCGATTATATAGAGGGGGGGGGTAATGACCGTCAGTATTTCTCCGATGACAACGATCAAAAATAGATGCCATCAGATCGACTATCGAGCATTGGCAGAAACCGGAGAAATATCCGACGATTTATACTATTTCCGGCTGTGCTGTCTGCTCGAAAACGCAGCCAAATGCGCCAATACGGCATCCGTATACGGAGCATTTTTCAAACATCTCAAACAGTCAGCACAGAAAACGCTCGTTATCGCTCCCGCAGATTACCAAATAAACAACGGCGAACACGAAGTGTACAATGAAGATGCGAATAGTCTGATTAAGCGGATCGAGGGCGATATTTTATACCTCGACCCACCGTACAACTCCCGACAATACAGCGCAAACTACCATCTGCTGAACACGATTGCCGACTATAAATCATTTACTCCGAAGGGAAAAACGGAGCTAAGAGAATACAACAAATCGAATTATTGCAGTAAGGCGAAAGTACAGCATACATTCAAAGATTTGATCCGGAACGCCCGGTTCAGATACATCGTATTGTCGTACAATAACGAAGGCATAATGCCAATGCAGACCATCGAACAGATAATGACCAAATATGGCAATTATCAGATGTTTCAAAAGGAGCATCAGAGATTCAAAGCAGACAAGACTGAAAATAAAAACCACTTGGCCGATACCACCACAGAGTACCTACAGGCGAAACAGAATCCGCAATAGTCGCCCGACTCATAAAATGCGACGCGACAAAATATGGAAAAATACAGTATCTTTCGGGAAACAGGAAAACAAATCGGATCCGCACGGCTAACCGGCAGAGCTGAAATCGTCCAAATGCTGAATCAGGGAAAAAGTATCGCGGCAATCTGCAAGGAATACGGGATCGCGAGAAACACCTTCGATCGGTTCAGAAGACAATACACCTATACTATTATAAAAGGAGAGAAAAAACGCTGGAGGGTAAACGGAAATGCTGCGGAGTTAAAAGAGAAAATACATGCAACGCTATAAACTGATGACTTTCCTCCCAACACAGGATAAGAAGGGGAGAGGGAAAAAGCCTGTCGCCACTCCGAAAGCGGCCCTCCACTGTTGCTGCACAAGGTCAGAAGGACAGCTGCGGCAAAAGCAGAATCAAACCTCGTAGCCCACACGCCCCCAACTGCATTCGATATTCACAAGGAAAGGGAACCTTTTTTCCCGCAATCTTTTATATCCGGAGTGAAAGATCAGAAACGGATTCCGGCGAAATCCGTCTTTCAACGGATCGTCGATACGGCATCGAACTCTTCGGGAGCGTAAGTCCGCAAGGCGAGTTTTTTAACCCAAACGACGAAGATCCCCGTGAGTACCAAGTTCAGCACGAGGGTCAGCACCGAAATAACCAGTGCCGGACCGCCCAAGCTATATCCCAGCGCAATGAAGATAACGCCCGCCCCTACCTCGCCGCGGGTAAACATACCGATCGAAAGGGCCAGACGTTCGCTCAACTTCCGATCACGATAAAAAAACATCGGGAAAAGTTTGCCCAGGTTGGACAGCAACGAGACGATCACCACATGGAATGCGATCACGCCCCACGACATCATGGGCTGCGAACCGGTCACGGAAGAAGCAGCTTCCCCAGTCGCAGCAGTCATACCGATAAACAACGGCATGCTCAATCCAACCAAAAACATGAACAAGAACGAAATGCCGGAAGCGGCCATCCGCTCCCCGCGAGATTCGACATGCCTGGTTTTCATCACCATACCCAATACGAAAGCGGGAAGCAGCACCTCGATATGAATACTGCCCTCCTCGCCGAAATAATATTTGGAAAGCAGGTAAACCAGTTGGGTAACACCGAAAACCACGACCGAATAGGTCAGAATCGCCCACCAATCCTGCCTCAACTCATACGTACTGAGTTTCTTCCACCCCAGCCACAACAGCAGAAAGACGATCACCACGACGACGAAAAGCTGCCAGCGCAGACCGATCATCAGGATTTGCAGAGGTATCATCAGCAGGATGGTATCCAGATCGTCGAAAATCGCCAGCACCTGAATTTTCCGATACATCCAGCTTCGCTTGAGCCGCAGGGCCGCGAGCATCGTGAACAGGATGCCGGCCGAAGTCGGAGCGGCAAAACGGCTCAACAACAGATTCTCTTTCCAGGCGTCGCCATTGCCCCAAAACTCGGGCGGCAACAACACGAAAACATAGTACAGAGCGATGAGCAGCCAAGGTACGGCTGCCGTAGCCATAGCGATGAAATAGTCCTCGGCATAGGAGCGCCAACGTTTTTTATCGATCTCGAATTCCCGGCCGACATTGATCATGATGAACGACAGACAGACATAAAGAAAGGTCGTCGCCCCGGCCCGAAATGCAGGATAGCTCTCTCCGAGCATCCCCGGAAGAATCTGGGAAGCCACGAGGCCAAGGATGAGAAGCAGGGAAAATGAGAAAATCTTTTTCATCGGAGGTTTTCAATAGAATGTTCGCGCAGTCGGCACAAGGATTTATGTCGGCTAAATCGCGGGTACCGCCCGGAATTTTGGTACAAAGAAAATCAAAATCCCGGAATTTCCCCGCATCGTCCGCCAAAAAAGCACCGACTGCGCACCTCAACGCCACTTTTTCGTGCGGAAGAACAAATAGGTCACGAATCCGATGACGATCATCACGCCCCAGGCCAGGATATAACCGTGCTCCCACTCCAGTTCGGGCATGTTACGGAAATTCATCCCCCATACTCCGACCAGAAAAGTCAGCGGAATGAAGATGGTCGATACGACAGTCAGCCGTTTCATAATATCGTTCATCCGCAAATCGTTGTTCGAGATATACAAATCCATCAGCGACGAAAGGGTTTCACGGCAGATGTCGATATTTTGCGCCACGTTGAGCAGGTGATCGTTCACATCGTTGAAGAAGGGCCGATTGACCCGGTGCAACAAACTCGAATCGGAACGAAATAGCCGCGAATATTGTTCCTTGAGCGGCAGAACCGTCCGCTTGAGCTGCATGTAATCCCGCCGGAGCTCCTGCATCTGTACTCCGATGTCCCGGTCTCCGGTATCGGCCAGCAATGCAGATTCCAGCTCCTCCAACCCGTCGCTGATCGCCGCTGCAACCGACATATAACCGGTTATCAAGCCATTGAGCAACACCGAAAACAGGTAGTCCGACTGTCGGGTACGGATTTTCAGTACATTGTTACGGATGGCACGCATCACATCGTCGAAAAAATCGTTGTCCCGCTCCTGAAACGTCAGCACGAAATCAGCGCCCTGCACCAGACTGACCTGCATCGCTTCGCCACCCATAATCTGCTTGGCAATAATCACATTGTACTGATCGTGCTCCTCGACCTTGCTGGCATGGTCGGTATTGAGAATGTCCTGCATGACCAGAAAATCGATCCCGAAATGCGTACAAACCGTCTGCACGGCATCCGTATCTTCCAGTCCGTGAATCTGCAGCCAAGTGATGCCATCGGGCTGAAAGCGGGATTTCATCTCCTCGAAATCATCTCCCGCAGCCTCTTCGACCCGATCCACAGTATAGCTGCACAGATGCAGATGAGTCCGTGTTTTCGTATCCCCGTTGTAGGCGAGCTTGTCGCTGAGCAGGTTGTTTTTCATGGCTGTACGATTAAAATTCGACCGTGACGCCCAACGTCGGCACCAACGTACCGCTCGCCTGGCGGATATACTTCATCTTATAACGCTGCTCCGAAGGCGGAGCCGAAGGATTCTCGATCACGCCGGTACTCATCAGCACGTCGGGCTGACGGAGCTTGCTGAAGGTCACGTTCTGCAAATCGACATAGATACCCAGCATGCATTTACGGAAATAAAACACCTTATCGACGCGCACGTCCAACTGGGCGAAAGCGTCGAGCCTGCCGGTATTATACTTCGAATAGTCGTAATAGGGGCGCCCCGAAGCGTTCCACGCCTCGACGAGCGACGATTTCTCGACGTCGTACGGCGTATAAGGCGTTCCGCCGATAGCGCTCAGCTTCGCACCGACGCTCCACCCGCGAGAGAAATCATACGTACCGCTGATATTCGCCACGAAACGATTGTCCCAGGCAGAAGGAATATATTTCGCATCGTGCCGGCTGCGGTATTCGCTGCTGAAAACGGTCAGTGCACCGACCAGATTGAAACGATCGGGAAGCTGCCAACGCACCATCAGCTCCAGACCGTAGGCACGTCCCTGGGCCGAAGAAACGAGCAATTCGTCGCCCGAGGTGCCGTAGTCGTTGCCTTTGCAGGTCAGCGGCACGTCGTCCGCCACCGAAAGCGGGATATTCGTATAATATTTGTAGAAACCTTCGAGCGAAACCACCAACCGGTCACGCAGACGCCAGTTGACGCCGACGGCGCTTTGCAGGACCCGCATATACTCCAGACCCCGATTGACCAGCTCGCCCGTATTGTCTTTATAACCGAGCGCCGTATAGGGCGGCAACTGGTAGAAAAGCCCTGCGCTTCCGCTCACCGACCAACTGTCGCTCAAGGCATAAGAAGCCGACACACGGGGCGAAAGCTGCTTCCAGAAACGCTCCATCTCCGTCGAATAGTCGCATCCGTCGGCCCGCACGCCCATCGAAACCGTCAGCCGCTTGTCTGCGGAGGCATAGTCGGCCCCCACGAAAAAGCCCCAGCCGACAATTCCCAAATAAGTGCGATAGTCGAGCAGCTCGGCTTCCTGCTGATAAGTCCGCTGCAAAGTCTTGTTATGATAGGTAGAATAGTTCAGTTCGGCTCCTTCGCGCAGCGTCCACCGGCCCAGGTAGGAGCGATTTTCGAACCGCAGGGTCGTCTTCTGCTCCACGCCCCGCAAACGCAGGGTCAGATTATCCGGAGTCGATTCGTCGTTGTTGCGGTATTTGGTATTGCGGTTATTCAGGTAGTTATGACTCAACGCCACCGACTGCACGTGCCGGCCGGCGAAATGGCGGTACACGGCACCCACAGTAAAGGTTTCCTGTTGGATACGAGGCAGGTAACTGAGCAGATATTCGTTCTCCTCGCCCTTCTCGTCGAGATTGAGCTTCATGTTGTCGATGCCCACCAGTCCGAGGAAAGTCAGCTCGTCCCGCTCCGAGAAACGGGTCTTGACCTTCAGTTGCCCGTCGATGTAATTGGGCAGGAAAGGAAGCCCCAGCAATTTGAAGAGGAACTGGAGATAGGATTGCCGCACGGAAAAGAGGTAAGTCGTCTTTTTGCCCACGTGTCCGCTGCCGCTGAGCGACACTTCGGAGGCACCGAGCGTCGCCTTGAAGGTCTGCCGTTCGAGATCGCCGTCCCGCAACCGGAAATCCAGCACCGAACTGAGCGCCCCGGCACGGTCGGCGGGAAACGAACCCGTATAGAAATTGATCTCGCGCACCAGATCGGAATTCACGATGCTTACGGGACCGCCCGTGGCACCCTGCGTGGCGAAATGGTTGATATTGGGAATTTCGATCCCGTCCATGAAGAAGCGGTTTTCGGACGGTCCGCCGCCCCGCACGATCAGGTCGTTGCGATAACCGATGGGCGAAAACGACACGCCTGGATAGGAACGAACGATACGCGACACGTCACGATTGGAGCCGGGACTCTTCTCGATCTCCCGCATCCCGATCACCTGCATACTGACCGGGCTCTCGATCGTACGGCGGAAAGGCGAGGGACGAACGACGACTTCATTCAGATGCTCCGGCTCCTCCTCCATCTCGATTTCGATGAAAGGCGTCCGGGCCGACACCTGGTATTCGGGGGTCACGACCGTTCTGTAACCGATGAACGACGCCGTCAGGCTATAAATGCCGGGCTTCACCTGCAGGATCTCGAAACGTCCGAGCGAATCGGTCATGGCGCCCTTACCGGGCTGGCCGGTGATCGTAACGGCAGCATAGGCGACCGGTTCCCGGGAAAGACGGTCGATAACCCTGCCCCGCACAGGATACCCCGCTGCGGCCCAAACAGAAGGAATGTACAATGCCAGCAAAACGATTGCTGCCAGTAAGTTCTTTCTCATAATTCACAAAATCAACCGTCCGCAAATCTAATAAATTTACCGGCGTTTCGATCTTCCGGCCGTAAAGAATCGACCGAGGCGGACCGATTCGAGGCGAATCGGACGATTTACGGCATCGACACGATACCCCGAATCGCCCGCCGGCATACCGTAATAATCGAAAGAGATGCAAAAATCATGAAATCCGCCCCGGAAGGAATCGAAATTTATCCTATTTTTGTTTCCGATCAATCTCGACAATATATGCGTACACTGATCTCGATTCTCTGGATTTCGTTCTTTCCGCTTGCCGCAGCAGCGCAGGACGACGATCTGTCGTATCGGCTGAAAAAGGTGATAAAGGATAAAAAAGCCGAAATCGGTATTGCGGTCATCCTCGACGCACAAGATACGGTAACGGTCAATAACGACGACCGCTACCCCCTGATGAGCGTATTCAAATTCCACCAGGCCCTCGCCGTCGCAGATTACCTGGACCGAAACGGACTGACGCCCGACACGGAAATATTCATTCCGGAAGAAGAGCTCGTCCCCGACACGTACAGTCCCCTTCGGGAGGAATTTCCCGAAGGCGAAATCTCGCTTTCAGTCAGCCGTCTGTTGGAGTACAGCCTGCAGTTGAGCGACAACAACGCCTGCGACATCCTCTTCGAGCACACGGGCGGTCCGGCAGCGACAGACCGCTACGTCCGGTCGCTCGGACTGCACGATTTCGCGATCGCAGCAACGGAGCAGCAGATGCACGACGATCCGCAAACGTGCTACGAAAACTGGAGTACGCCGCTCGAAGCGGCCGCTCTGCTGGAGCTGCTCGTAACAGAACAGATTCTCACTCCTACACTGCGGGAAATGATCCGGCAAAACCTGATAAACTGTAAAACAGGTGCCGACCGTCTTCCGAAACCACTGTCGGGAACCGGCGCCGTCATCGGACACAAAACCGGCACGAGCGACCGCGACGAACGAGGCATCTTCGCCGGGACCAACGATCCGGGATTCGTCATCCTGCCGGACGGCACCCGCTATACCATCGCCGTCTTCATCAAAGATTCGGCGGAAAACCCGGAAACAAATGCCCGAATCATAGCGGATATCTCCGAAACCGTTTATCGATACGTTCACGACGAATACCGGGAAAACGACATCCGCCCTGGAAAAAAACACGTCGATCAAGGAGCCGGAATTGGATTCGAATCCGATTATTTTTATTAAATTTGGAAAGAAAACAGCGTAATTTGCACTGTTCTTGCACGGAATCAGAAAAACTTCAATACCCCAAGCATGAAAAAAATAGCGGCTCACCTCATTCCCGTCCTCGCCTGCTTTGCAGTAGGTATCTCGGCAAGTTTTTTCCAGGCTTCGTCCATCGCCGAATGGTATCCGACGCTGACCAAGCCGACACTCACGCCGCCCAATATCGTATTTCCGATCGCCTGGAGCGTCCTGTACCTTTGCATGGGACTTTCGCTCGGGCGCCTCATCGTGCGTCGGCAGCACAAAGGAATCATCCGTCTGTGGATCTTGCAGCTCATCGCCAACTTCCTGTGGAGTATCCTGTTCTTCACGCTACGCAATCCGCTGGCCGGATTCATCGACATCGTACTGCTGAATATCCTCGTGGGACTCTACATCTTCGCTGCGAGCCGCAGGGACCGTGCTGCCGCCTGGCTCTTCGTACCTTACCTGCTCTGGACGCTCTTCGCCGCCTACCTCAACGGATATATCCTGCTGCACGGCACCCCGGCGGCGGCTCCGACGACAATTCAAACCGAATCTTTAACAATATCAAAACCTAAAACAGAAAGAATTATGGTTCACAAAATGCCCGAACTTCCGTATTCGACGGAAGCGCTCGCTCCGAAAATGAGCAAAGAAACTTTTGAATACCACTACGGCAAACACCTCCAGACCTACGTGGACAATCTCAACCGCCTGATTCCCGGCACGCCTTACGAGTCGATGTCCCTGCAGGAAATCGTCAAGAAAGCCGACGGTCCGATCTTCAACAATGCGGCCCAGGCCTGGAACCACACGTTCTTCTTCCTGATGCTGACCCCCGATCAGAAGCCGATGCCCCAAAAACTAGCGGATCGCATCGCCCGCGACTTCGGATCGGTCGAAGCCTTCAAGGAAGAGTTCTCCAAAGCCGCTACCGGACTTTTCGGCTCGGGCTGGACGTGGCTCGCAGCCGACAAGGACGGCAAATTGCAGATCATCTCGGAATCCAATGCCGGCAACCCCATGACCAAAGGCCTCAAGCCCGTCATGACGATCGACGTATGGGAACACGCCTACTATATCGACTACCGCAACCGCCGCGCGGATTTCATCAAATCGTACTGGGAGCTGATCGACTGGGACAAGGTGGCCGACCGCATATTCCCCCGCAAATACCACTGCACCGCCTGCGACTACGTATATGATCCGGCCAAGGGCGATCCCGAAAGCGGCATCGCACCCGGCACGGCATTCGAAGACATCCCGGACGACTGGGTATGCCCCGTTTGCGGACTCTACAAGGATTCCTTCAAGATCGTGGAAGAGAAATAGGCGATCAGGAAAATTGAAAAAAGCAGCGCATAAAGCGCTGCTTTTTTGTATCGGGAGAATCCGTCGCAGACACCCGACAGCCGTTTTTCCGCGCCCGAGGGAAGAAGCCGGGCAGCCCATTCCGTCCGACACCAGAAATAAAGAGATCGACCCGGCAACAGATCGACCTCTTTGTTTCAGTCCATACTAATCTCTACTTTATTGCGACTGAAACCTTTATCGGCAAGACACTCTTCTTCTGCACAAACTCCGCACTTCGGCGTATGCCGTACAACGGTTTCGAAAAATATTTCATCAGGGAAACAGAGAGCCACCTCGCTTCAGGTTATCAATCCACCGAAAAGATGCCTCGCAGGTCTTTTCCGAAAGCTCCGTTCTCCGCAGACGCATATCATCCGAACTGTCCGTTCATCGGGCAGGCAAAGGCTGGTCTTCTGACTCGTCCCCGCCGCAACGCCTTCCCGACCCCGCAGGACCAGTGGCAAAAGAGTGTCGCGGTAATACACCCGGGCATCCGAAACGCCGCCCGCAAGCGGGCCGATCACCTCGGATCGTCGGGCAGGACTCACAGCAGCGGGAACTGTCGCAGACTTTCACTGCGTTCCCATTTAATCTGACGGGGCGTAACCCCTCGTGAACCGTTGCAGTGCAAATGTAAGAAAATATTTGCTATCTTTGCCCGGTAACCAAAAAATATTTTGACAGAAACTATGAAACACGCATACGTATTTCCGGGTCAGGGCGCTCAAGCCGTCGGCATGGGCAAAGACCTCTACGACAACGTTCCCGAAGCCAAGGCTCTCTTCGAGCAGGCCAACGAAATCCTCGGTTTCCGCATCACCGACATCATGTTCGCCGGTACGGACGAAGAGCTCAAACAGACTAAAGTCACCCAGCCGGCCGTATTCCTCCACTCGGTCATCATGGCCAAGGCGCTGGGCGTGAAGCCCGACGCGGTAGCCGGACACTCGCTCGGCGAATTTTCAGCCCTGGTGGTGGCCGGCGCTCTTTCGTTCGAAGACGGTCTGCGGCTCGTTTCCAAACGTGCGATGGCCATGCAGAAAGCCTGCGAAGCCGTACCCGGTACGATGGCGGCGATCCTGGGACTCGACGACGCCAAAGTAGAGGAAGCCTGCGCCTCGATCGACGGCGTGGTCGTGGCGGCGAACTACAACTGCCCCGGCCAACTGGTTATCTCGGGCAGCGTCGAAGCGGTCGATGCCGCCTGTGCCAAACTCAAGGAAGCGGGCGCCAAACGCGCACTGCGTCTGCCCGTAGGCGGTGCATTCCACTCGCCCCTGATGGAGCCGGCCAAGGTCGAACTCGAAAAAGCGATCAACGAAGCACCCTTCCAGGCTCCTGTCTGCCCCATCTACCAGAACGTCGATGCCAAACCCCAAACCGATCCGGCGACGATCAAGGCCAACCTGATCGCACAGCTCACCGCACCGGTACGCTGGACCTACATCGTCAAGAACATGCTTGCGGACGGCGTGACCGAATTTACGGAACTCGGTCCCGGCAATGTCCTGCAGGGTCTTATCAAAAAAGTGAATCCCGAAGCGGTCGTAGAGTCGAAATCGACGTTGTAACCCGCCTCCGAAAACAAAATAGAATCGATTGACAAGCAATCGATTCTATTTTGTTTATAATTTTTTTTCATATCACAAGATCAAATACGCCAAATTCGATTGAATTCTTTCTATATTTGCACAAAAATTACAGAAGACATCAAACGACATCAATAACTATGACATCGTTAACCGAATTTTTCAGCCGACAGGAAGATGACAATCTGAAAGGTATTTCGCACAAGAACAACCTCTTCAAGCGAAATATCATCGCACATATGGCGGTGAACGGGGAGTGTACGCTCTCGGAGCTTACCAAAGAGCTGCACATCAGCATACCGACCATCACCAAGCTCGTTCAGGAACTCGTTCAGGAGAACATCGTCACCGATCTGGGCAAGGTCGAAACTCCGGGCGGACGACGTCCCAACGTCTTCGGACTGGCCAGCTCGGCCATCTATTTCGCAGGCGTCAATATCGGCCGGGACAACATGTCGTTCCTCATCACGGACCTGCACAACAATATCGTCAAAGAGGAACTCCTGACCGACTTCGAACTGCAGGATCGCCCTCAATGCCTCGAAAAAATCTGCTCGAATATCGCACATTTCATCGATACGTGCGGTGTGGAACGCGCGAAAATCCTCGGAGTGGGTGTCAGCGTCAGCGGACGCGTCAATCCCACGACGGGACGCAGTTACCGCTATTTCACTTCGAGCGAACAGTCCCTGCGCGATATGATCGAACAACGCATCGGTATCCGCGTACTGCTCGAAAACGACACCCGGGCCCGATGCTATGCCGAATACACCAACAGCAAATCCAAAGACGAGATGGACGTACTCTACCTCCACCTCGGACGCGGCCTGGCCATCGGTATCGTCATGAACGGCAAACTCTACTACGGCAAGAGCGGCTTTGCCGGAGAGTTCGGGCACATTCCCTTCTTCGACAACGAAATCATCTGCTCCTGCGGTAAGAAAGGTTGCCTCGAAACCGAAGTTTCGGGAATCGCGATCGAACAGAAGTTCGGTCGGCTTATCAGCCAGGGAGTCAATACCATCCTGCGCGAAAAATACAACAAGCACGAAGCCATCCACGTCGATGAGATCATCGACGCAGCCAAGCACGACGACAATCTCTCGATCGAACTGATCGAGGAGGTCGGAGAAAAGGCGGGCAAGGCAGTCGCCTTCCTGATTAACACCTTCAATCCGGAAACGGTCATCGTAGGCGGCGAGCTGGCCGAAGCGGGCGACTACCTGATGCTGCCCCTCAAGTCGGCAACCAACAAATACTCGCTCAATCTGGTCTATAAGGACACCAAATTCCGCCTGTCGAAAATGGGCAAGACAGCCAGTGCCTGGGGTGCTGCCATGTTGATTCGCAATCAGGTGCTCGGACTTTGCTAATGATGCTCCGAGGCCATATTTGCAGCCTGCGGGCCGTCGAACCTGAAGATCTCGAACTGCTTTGCCGGTGGGAAAACGACCCTTCGTTGTGGACAGTCAGCGGCACGATCGAACCGTTCTCGCACTATTCGATCGAACAATTCATCCAGGAGCAGCAGGCTGGTATTTACCGATGCGGACAACTGCGGTTGATGATCGACGACACAGCGGGGGAAACGATCGGAGCCATCGACTTGTTCGATTTCGAGCCGCAGCACGAACGGGCAGGCGTCGGCATTCTGGTTTACGATCCGGCACAGCGCGGGAAAGGATACGGGGCAGAGGCATTGGCTTTGCTCGAAGAGTATGCCCGCACGGTACTCCGGCTGCGGCAACTGTGGTGCAACGTACTCGCGGATAACGTCCCCAGTCTGACTCTCTTCGAAAGAGCCGGATTCCGCCGGGTCGGGGTTAAAAAGGAGTGGATCCGTACCCCCGAAGGGTATAAGGACGAAGTATTGCTCCAAAAGCTGCTTTAGACAATTTGAAATACAAATCTGCCGGAATTTTCCTGCCCGATAAGTGATCGGCGACGGAGCATCCCGGTAGATTTTTTTTATCGTATATCGGGAGGAAACTCGCATCTCCTCCTCCCGACATCCGGCTTTTTCAAGCACCCCTCGCACCGGTTACGCACCGCTGTCGTGCCGGGGCAATCCCGCCCCTGCCGAAGCTACTCTTCGTCCGGTAAATCGGCCGCCTGCAAAGTCCGGGCAGACTGTTGTTTCTTGGTCGGAATTCCCAGTTTGCGAAGCCGCTCCCCGCAGCGGACGATGTTGTCGTTACCGGTGCAAAGCCGCTTGTAGGCATCGTTGTACTTGTCCCGGGCGGCGTCGAGCGACTGTCCCACCCCTTCGAGCGAAGCGGTGAAAGCCACCAACTGCTCGTAGAGTTTCGTACCGTAAGTAACGATGTCGGCCGTATTCTTATTCTGTGCGTTCCGCTTCCAAAGATCGTCCACCAACTTCAGTAAAGCGAAAAGATTGGTCGGCGAAGAGATGATGACTTTCTTGTCGTAGGCATCGGCCCAGATGGAGCTGTCGTTTTGCAGCGCCGCCAGAAACGCCGGTTCGTTGGGAATGAACATAATGACGAAATCGGGCGAATCGAGCAATCGCTGGTACTCCTTGCGACCCAGTTCGACGACGTGCTGCCGCACCGACGCGACGTGCGACGCAAGATACTGGCGCCGGGTCGCCTCGTCCTCGGCCCCGACGTATCCGACGAATGCCGTGAGCGACACCTTCGAGTCGATGACGATCCGTTTGCCTTCGGGCAGATAAAGCACCACGTCGGGCCGCAGGTTGTTTCCCGCTTCGTCCTTGATATTGAGCTGCGTATCGTAATGTACGCCCCGGATCAGGTTCGAATTGTCGAGGATCGTTTCGAGGATCATCTCGCCCCAGTCGCCCTGCACTTTGGAATTGCCCTTGAGCGCGTTGGTCAGGTTGGTCGTTTCGGTGGTGATGCGGCGATTGAGTTCCATCAGGCGTTCAAGCTCGTTGCGCAACGCCCCCCGCTGTTCGTTCTCGGAGGAGTAGATCTTCTCGACCCGCTCGCGGAACTCCACGATGTTATCCCGGAAAGGTTTCAACAACACGTCGAGCGCTTCGCGGTTGGTCTCCTTGAAAGTGCGCGACTGTTCGCCCAGAATGTCATTGGCGAGGTTCTTGAATTGGGTCCGGAAAGTCTCCTCCATCTTTTCGCGTTCGGCACGTGCCTCGGCCATTCGCTGTTCGGCCGCCTCCAGACGGGCCTGCGCCAGCGTACTCCGCTCGACCAGGGTGCGGATTTCGATTTCGGCGGCAGCGGATTTCTCTTCGGACACCCGGCGCGACTCCTCGGCCAGGCGGCGAGCTTCGTCCGCAGCAGCCCGTTCGTCCGACAAACGGGCGTTATCCCGACGCAGGGAGAGCAAAAGCAAACCCAGCACGGCGCAAACGACGCCGAGCGACAATAAAACGACAACGATTCCGGTATTCATGACAGCAACAAAAATAACAAAAGATGCAAGCAATCGTACGGGCATGCACACAAAGATTGCCGAACCGCATCCAATCTTTAACAAAGATAAGAATAAGTCAAATGCAAAAGCAAATTTATTTACATTTTATAATAGAGGCAAAGAACCTAAAAAATATAATCTAATTTATTTTCGAAACAACATTGTAAAATCATTTTTTATCCATATATTTATTCTGAAATTATTCTTTAACCAAAAAAATGCTCTATGATGAACTTTGCTTCCATGAAGTTTTTCCTGGTAGGATTGACTTTGACAGCCATGCTCTCTGCATGTAGTGATGACGAAACATCAGACCTTATCCCCGAACCGAGCATCTCAATTTCTGCTTTAGAAAGTGAAATCGGGGCACTGAACTTCTCGATCAACGTGGAAAATGCCGAGCAATGCGCTTACGTCTGCATGAACGCGAACGAATCGCTCCCCACGACTGCTGATGAAATTTTCGCAACCGGAACGAGCATTAAACTCACGGACAAGAACAAACTTTCGATCCGAGTTCCCGTCGACAAGCAGATTACATATGCCGTTATCGCTGCAGCTGCGAACCAGACGGGCAAGACAATTTCCAACAAATTACAACTTACCCCGCTCAAAGACGAAGACCCAGGGACGGAAGATCCCGAACCGAAACCGGAGCAAATCGATATCACTTTTTCAACAGGAGAATTACTTTATCTGCCTAACGGCATGCTACTAATTAACCTGTTCGAAACGGACAACACAAGTGTTTATCAGACCCAAATCAAACTTGAAGGTATCGAAAACAACGGCGCCTAGAGAAACGGCAGCCGCCTGCTTGCAGAAGACCTTTATAAAACAGTATCCTCCTCTTATCTGATAGACATCGAAGGGAATAGCGACATTGACGACAACCTTCCTGCAGGGACATTGGTCAAAATTGAACGAGGCACGGCAAACACTGTAATTCTGACCATTACAGGCACATTATCCAAAAGCGAAACCAAGTTTACCGGTCGATTCTCCGGCATACTCTCGCACGAGATGGAGTTAAAGAACTATTCTCTCAACAATGTGGTATTCGACGAAACCGGAGGGGCCAAATGGAATGCCGAAAAGAAGACAATCGCCCTTCCGCTACGCAGTTCTGCTCACCCCGACCTGAAACAGTTCTCGCTGGTATTCCATTCCGAAACCGAAACGCTCGCAACGGGTAACTACCCAATCAGCGAAAATGGAGAAGCAGGAACCGTATCGTTGGCCAAAGCCTATTTCGCCAACGCTCCCGTTTACATCAACGGTACACTCGGCCCGTCGGAAATCGGCTACAAAACCGGCTCGATAAAAGTTGAAGTGAGTCCGGAAACCAACGAATACACGCTCACAATCGACGCCCGTGATTCATACGATATTATCTATCAGGAAAACGCGTCGGCACAAGTCGTTTACGGAGGCACGCTGACTGGGTCGTTCCAAGGTTCTATAGGGGAACAAGGAGGAGGCGAAGATCCCGAGGAGCCTCAATATAATGTATGGCAAAGCCCTTAACATCTCTTTTTTCTCAAGCGGCGGATTTTATCCCCACGCTTAATATTTTAATTAAAATCAAGTTGTTTTAATTTTTTTCTGCAATTTCTTGCATTGATGAAATACTATAAAATTCTTTTGTTTCTGAAATACGGCAAACTTCAGATTTGTTTTTTTCGAGCAGAAGTGTGATAGGGTAGAGGTTTATCCAAATTTCGTTGTCACACTCTTTCTGGCTCTCATCAAAAATAAGCTGTAAGCCGAAATGAAGGTGGCTTGTGTCAATGTTATTTGTGTTTTCTTTTGTGCTGTAACCAGTTCTACCAACATATCCGATAACATCTCCTGCATTGACTGTTTTGCCTTCAGCCATATCGCATTGATATGGTCGATTTTGTCTTAAATGTGCGTAGTAGTAATATCTTTTCTTATCAGCACTACGGATACCGATTCTCCAACCACCATATTGGTTCCAACCCATAATTTCAACTGTTCCAGACTCGACTGCTATAATAGGTGTTCCGACAGCCGCCATCATATCGTGTCCTAAGTGCTGACGCTTATAGCCATATGTTCGTGATGCTCCGAAATCGTCATAATGTGAATATGGAAATGTCTTTGCAATGGGAGAATAAACTTTCAAACCATACTTTTTTGTTTCAGTAGTTTTGCCGTTTTCGTCTGTTGATTTTTCAGTATATTCGCCAAGAAAACCATCAAGTACAGCTCCATAAGCTTCACGATAATATGAATAATATTTCATTTCCTTAGTTAAATCGGATATTTTTTCACCACTTGAAAGTTTTTCAGCTATAGATTTTAAATCGCTTTCTTTATAGCTTGAAAAGTCCCCGCCATATTTTGCCCCTAAATAAGCAAGCATATCTATCCAATTTAGTTTTATTTCATCATCTTGCGAATCTATATCGAGTTTCATAGCAGTTTCTAAGGCTGGATATGTTATATTAAATTCAACATAGCGTATAAAATCCTTTTCCTTAGCACCTGTCATACAGAGTATAATTATAGAGGTTGCAACAAATGCCATTAGAAATAAAGAAATAACTCTCTTCAAATTCATCACCTTTATAACTATATGCAGTGGCAAAAATAAAATTCCTTTTCTAGATACAAAAATTAGCCTCACCGACAGTTTATGCTATCGGTGAGGCTCTATTTTATTTATATTAAGTTTTGTTAGAATTTAGAAGCCGTAGCCACCATAATTACCATAGCCTTGATATGGATATGTGGTTGAACTGGATTGTTCAGCTTTTTTGTCACTACTTGTTGTTGATTCGTCGAGAGTAGCTTTTACAGTTTGCTCTTTGCCATCACGCTTAACAGTGATACTTATTTCATCGCCAGCCTTATGCTTTGAAATTAAGCTTGCAGCTTGAGAAGATGAGGTTATCTCTGTATCATCAATCTTAACAAGAAGGTCACCAAGCTTGATTCCAGCCTTTTCAGCAGCGGAGCCTGATGTTACCTGTGCTACATATGTGCCTGCTTCATCAAGTCTATATGAGAATAACTGGTCTTCGGAAATATCAGTAAGTGAAACGCCAAGTGATGGTCTGCCAGTTACATAGCCATGGTCCATAAGGTCTTGGAGAATATTTACAACATCGTTTATTGGAATAGCAAAGCCTAAGCCTTCGACATCTGAACCACTTGACTTAGCAACAACAAGTCCGACAAGCTCAGCATTAGCATTGAAAAGTCCGCCACCTGAGTTACCTGGGTTTATAGCTGCATTTGTCTGGAGAAGATTCATAGTTTCACCGCCTATTGTGATTTCTCTGTTCAAAGCACTAATGATACCACTTGTAACTGTGCCACCGAGCTTTCCGAGAGGATTACCGATTGCCACAGCAGTTTCACCGACCTTTAGGTTATCAGAATCACCAAAGGTTACAGGACTAAGACCAGTTTCTTCAATCTTTAACAAAGCAACATCAACTTGATTATCCTTGCCGATGAGCTTAGCTGTGTAAGACTTTCCGTTTTTCAAGGTGACTGTAATATTGCTTGCACCATCAATGACATGGTTATTGGTTATGATATATCCATCTTTTGAGATGATAACACCACTACCAGCACCAGTAGAAACATACTGCTGCATATACTGACCGCTTACAACTGATTCTGTTGTAATTTCTACAACAGAGTTTGCAGCCTTTTCAGCTACTTCCTGAGTGCTTGTTGCAGCAACCTGTGTACCTTCGTTTTTGGTTATGTTCAAGCTGCCTTTTGAGGTTTCGGAGCTTCCAGCCTTGCTTGTTGAGCTACTATTTTCTGTGCTTGCTGGTGTAACAGAAGAGCTGGCAAGCTTAGAACCGAGGAAGCCACCACCAATACCAATGCAAGCTACTAAAGCAAGAGAAGCTGTTATAATTGCAACACGCTTAGCTGTCTTATTCTTTTTCTTTGGAGCAGTTCTTACATCAGTTGCTTTAATTGGCTGTGGCTGATAGTAAGGTGTGCTATAAGTAGGTTGCTGATATTGCTGTGAATAAGGACTATTATAAGTAATAGGCTGTTGAGCTTGTGCATATGTGTTTTGTATAGGGGGTTGTTGCTCAGCTTGTGAAGCAGCATACTGTTGTGTAGTTTCCTGAACCTTTTGAACTGTTGAAGCTTCTGAAGTGGATTGTTCAGCAGTTTGATTTATTGGTTGCTGTTCTGGCTGTGATGAGTAAATATCATCGTAAGGACGACCATCGTTTTCTGGTGTGTATTGTTCATTATCTCTGTTATAATCTGTCATAATATAGGACCTCCAAATATTTGTTTTTCATTTGATGTTTAGATTATATCTTTAGAAAGTTAAGAAAATTCGATAATAAAATTAAATAAATTTAAAATAAATAGAAACAATTTATTTTCTCTAAAATAACAAATTGTGAACAGCTACTATTTTAGCACATTGGTATAGGTAATTCAAGTATCTGAATAATGCCCTTAAACATTGGGAAAATCAGGAATTTATTTCTTGAAACATTATATTTTCCATTGCAAAGTAGTTACAAAATTGATATAATTAAAAAAGTGCGATATGCAAAAGAGTTATTAGCGTAAATTTAAAAGTGAGGTTTTATGATGAAATACGCTTCTGATAATAAGAGTAGAGAAAAGCATTTCATTGAGGAAATTGAAACAATCCCTCAAAAGCGTAGTAATACAAAGAAAATATTTATTGGAATTTTAGTCGCTGCGATTGTCGCATCTGGTGTTATTGTTCCAGTTGTAGTTGCTAGGCAAAATAAAATATCTGAAAATGAAAAGACAGTAACACCTTCTGAGGTTTTATATACTGATGCAAGAATTGCAGAGGCAAGAAGCCTCACCGCTGCTGCAAAAGCAACAAGGTCTATGAGTGAAAATATAGAAGTTCCGATAACCGCATATTCACTTAAGGTTGATGGCAGAACCATTGCAGTTATGACATCTGACGAAGAGATAAGAACAGTTCTTTCATCTATAAAAAAGAAAGCTGTTAAGGATTTTGTTGATGCTAAGGCACAGTTTGTTGAAAAGGTGGAAATCCTTGAGGGTATGCATATGAGAAGTGAGCTTACTGACAAAGAGGGCTTACAATCAATTTTAAGCGAAAAATCAGAAATTACAACTACTCATACTATTAAAAATAAAGAAACAAGAGCTTCTATTGCTAAGTATTATGGAATATCAGTTGATGAGCTTGAAAACCAAAATCCTGCTATAAAGGAAAGTAAAATCAAAACTGGTGACAAGCTTACAATAAAGTATAACAAATTACCAATATCTATAAAATTTACTGTTACGGAAACAGAAAACAGGGTGGAAAAATTCAAAAAAGAAACTGTTAAGGACGATAAGCTTAGTACCTCATATAAGGAGGTTACAACTGAGGGTAAAGACGGCGAAATAAAAACTACATCTCAGATTACATATATTGATGGGAGAGCGGTTTCAGAAAAGGTTCTTTATAAAGAAGTTATTTCAGAGGTCGTGAATGAGGTTACAACTATCGGAACAAATGATAAGGTCGGAGCTTCTCTTGGAAAATTCAGCTGGCCTTTGCCTAACTACGATACCATAACAAGTGAGTTTGGACCAAGATGGGGAACAAACCACAATGGACTTGATATTTCTGGCAGTGGTGTATATGGTGCAGATATTTTAGCGTCCGATGGTGGCACGGTTATACTTGCTCAAGAGGATAATTCGGGATATGGAAAATATGTTATAATCGACCATGAAAACGGTTATCAGACGCTCTACGGTCATTGCAGTAAGCTTTGCGTATCGGCAGGAGATAAGGTTAGCGCAGGTCAAAAGATTGCAGAGGTCGGCTCGACAGGATATTCTACAGGACCACATTTACATTTTGAAATTATCGACAATGGCACAAAGATAGACCCATATCCTTTCTTGTTTAGTTAATTCTAATAGAATAGTACAAAATATGTAGCTAATATGCACAATAATTTATTTTTTTAAAAACTTGCTATTGGCTAAGTAACCATTCTTTTGATAAACAAGCCATTTTTAGCCTTTTGCGTTTGACAATTTGCTTTTTAAAAGCTATAATAAATTCATAAACATATTATAATGTTAAAATAGAAAAGGAGAAAAAGATATATGGCTACAACTAAGAAACCTGCTGTTAAGACAGCAAAGGCTGTTAAGGAAACAAAGGAAGTAAAGACAACTGCTGTTAAGGAAGTAGCGGCTGCTCCTGCAATAAAGGCTGAGGTTGCTCCTGCGGTTAAAGAAGAGGCTGCTCCTAAGAAGAGAGCTTGCAAGAAGGCTCCTGCAACAAAGGCTACTATTACAGTTCAGTATCAGGGCAGAGATTATACAGACGCTGAGCTTATTGAAGCTTGCAAGGCTGATTATGCAGCAAATGGCTTTGATGATGCTGTTGAAACTCTTGACATCTATGTACAGCCTGAAAATGGTGTTGCTTATTATGCAGTCAATGGTTTTGGTGGCGATAAGAAGATTGACCTTTAATCTTTTATACATAGGCAAAACTTAAATTTAATCCTGAATATTATAAAATAAAGTGCGAATCTTAAAAAAGGTTCGCACTTTTAATTTATTATATTATGTATTTATGTTTCTGAGGAAAATAACTCATCTTTAGAAATTTCTGCAATCTTACAAATTATTTTTACATTATTTATATAA
>OHES01000108.1_pt1 | contig 79246 bp, 56 predicted proteins | sample 1567371 | NCBI WGS metagenome assembly OHES01 (sample SAMEA3879533, study PRJEB24766) | human gut metagenome | biome: human-associated habitat; feature: feces | place: USA | collected 1985/1987 | reverse complement strand
AAAACAATACTAAACAATTAATATTCAATTAAATAACAATAAGAAAAGTACATATACAATAGTAAATTATTTAATGCGTCGGCCCTGTTATCCATGTTTAAAGAATGGAAAACATCCGGGTGTTTTTTCTTAAAACATCCCCATGTTGTTATAGATAACATCCGGATGTTTTGATCAACAACATCCGGGTGTTGTTTGTCCTTACTCCGTGTTTGCTATCACTAATATATTGATATACTGTATTCCTATAAGTATATATCTTACCTGTCTTAAAAGGTATAATGAAAAGAATCTCTTTTATGTACTTTTTGTTCTGAAGAAACATTATATTTGTGCATTAATAACCGAATAATATACAGCCGTATGATTACAACTCAGTTGCTCCGCCCAGAGAGTATTGTCGTAGTGGGCGCATCAAACAATGTACATAAGCCCGGAGGCGCTATTCTGAAAAATCTTATCAGCGGAGGATACCGTGGTGAACTTCGTGCTATAAATCCCAAAGAAGCAGAAGTGCAGGGAATTCCTTCTTTTGCCGATGCAAAAGATGTACCCGATACCGATCTTGCCATTCTTGCCATTCCGGCCGCCCTGTGTCCGGATGTGGTTGAGACTTTGGCACGTGAAAAACAGACCCGTGCATTTGTTATTCTTTCTGCAGGTTTTGGTGAAGAAACGCATGAAGGTGCCTTGCTTGAGGAGCGAATTCTTGAAACGGTAAATAAATATGGCGCATCGCTTATCGGTCCCAACTGTATCGGAGTGATGAATACCTGGCATCACAGTGTGTTCAGTCAGCCTATACCACAACTCAGTCCGAAGGGAGTGGATTTGATTTCCAGTTCCGGTGCTACGGCGGTATTTATTCTCGAGAGTGCGGTGACGAAAGGGTTGCAGTTCAATTCCGTATGGTCTGTAGGAAATGCCAAACAGATTGGCGTGGAAGATGTACTGGGATATATGGATGAAACATTTGATCCGGAGAAAGATTCCAGAATTAAACTGCTCTATATAGAGAGTATCAGTGATCCCGACCGACTGTTGTTCCATGCTTCATCGCTGATAAAAAAGGGATGTAAAATTGCAGCGATCAAGGCTGGAAGCTCCGAAAGTGGCAGTCGTGCAGCTTCCTCACATACAGGGGCTATTGCAAGTCCTGATTCTGCCGTAGAGGCATTGTTCCGTAAGGCAGGTATCGTGCGTTGCTATTCACGCGAGGAGCTTACTACGGTAGGCTGTGTCTTTACTTTGCCGGAGCTGAGAGGTAAGAACTTTGCTATTATCACCCATGCCGGTGGTCCGGGAGTGATGCTGACCGATGCCCTAAGTAAAGGCGGATTGAATGTCCCTCGGCTGGAAGGTGAGGCGGCAGATGAACTGAAAGCCGGATTATTTCCCGGTGCTGCTGTGGGAAATCCGATTGATATCCTTGCTACCGGTACACCGGAGCACCTCCGTCTCTGTATTGATTATTGTGAAGAGAAGTTTGAAAATATAGATGCCATGATGGCCATTTTTGGTACACCGGGATTAGTGACCATGTTTGAAATGTACGATGTATTGCACGAAAAGATGCAGACTTGCCGTAAGCCTATTTTCCCTATTCTTCCGTCTATCAATACGGCAGGGGCAGAAGTGGCAGCTTTTCTTGCCAAAGGGCATGTGAACTTTGCAGATGAAGTGACACTTGGTACGGCTTTGTCGCGCATTGTAAATGCACCGCGGCCGGCAACGAATGAGATCGAACTTTTTGGTGTGGATGTTCCCCGTATTCGTCGCATCATTGACTCTATTCCGGCAAATGGATATATTGAGCCGCATTATGTGCAGGCATTGCTTCACTCGGCAGGTATTCCGATTGTTGACGAGTTTGTTTCGGGAAATAAAGAAGAGGTGATTGCTTTTGCCCGTCGTTGTGGATTTCCTGTGGTGGCGAAGGTCGTAGGACCTGTACATAAATCGGACGTAGGTGGTGTAGTGCTGAATATAAAAGGAGAGCAGCATCTGGCGTTAGAGTTCGATAGGATGATGCAGATACCGGAAGCGCATGCTATCATGGTACAGCCTATGCTGAAAGGTACAGAGTTGTTCATTGGTGCCAAATACGAAGAGAAGTTCGGGCATGTGGTGTTGTGTGGATTGGGAGGAATTTTTGTGGAGGTATTGAAAGATGTTTCTTCCGGTCTTGCCCCGTTGTCTTATGAGGAAGCCTATTCTATGATTCACTCGCTCCGGGCTTATAAAATAATTCAGGGTACTCGTGGACAAAAAGGAGTGAATGAAGATAAATTTGCTGAAATAATAGTTCGTCTCTCTACTCTGTTACGGTTTGCGACTGAGATAAAGGAGATGGATATCAATCCACTATTGGCTACAGAAAAAGAGGTGATAGCAGTGGATGCACGTATAAGAATTGAGAAGGGAGAATGATATAGAAGGGAGAGGGGAGAATTGAGAAGGGAGAAGTACTATGCAGCTTACTTCTCCCTTCTCAATTCTCCCCTCTCCCTTCTATTTATAGCTATATGGTGTGGATTTAAATATTACAGATGAAAATATTTTTTCAATTGTCCGGGTCTTTTTTTGCTTTTATATTGTATTGTTCTGAAAATTAGGTGTTTATTCTGCTTGTTTAGTGTCTGATTTGTCCGGGTACTTTTTTAGGTTTTTATGACATATTTCTTTATTTTTGTACAATAAGGTTTCCGTTTGGGGTGTAGCGAGAGGTAAGTTTGCCATACTTTATGGAGATTACTCTTCTCTTTAGTGTTAACGTTTAAATTTTAGTAGTATGAAAAAGATTTTATTATTTATGATTTTTGGGGCATTTTGTATAAAGATGTATTCACAAGCTCAAGATTTAAATGTTGGAGGAGATGTTCCATCTAAATGGGAAGGATGGGGATCTCGGATATTTATAAGAGGTGTTGGCGATTACACAGATAATATTTATATAGGAAAGTACTGTTTGAGCGAAAATCATACTCAGATGAGATTGAATATCTGTGATGATAAGTGGGGGGATGACTGTGTTGTCATAGGTACTGAAGCAGGTAGTGATCTTTGGAAAGGACTATTCTATTTCTACAATAATGGTAAGATTGGCATTAATACTTCAACTCCTCAAAACGAATTGGATGTAAATGGTACTATTAGAGCTAAAGAAATCCGGGTAGAGTCTGACTGGGCTGATTTTGTATTTAAAAAAGGATATAATCTTCCTACTCTAAAAGAAGTAAAACGACATATTGATGAAAATGGGACCTTGCCTGGTGTTCCTTCGGAAAAAGAAGTCAAAGCTAATGGAGTCAATTTGGCAGAGACGGATGTTTTGTTACTTCAGAAGATAGAAGAACTGACTTTATACATAATAGATTTGAAGCAGGAAATAGAGGACTTGAAATCACAAATAAAAAAATGATAATATGAGAAGGCTATTATGAACTATAAAATGTAAAATGATATGAAACGAGTATATTTATCTTTCTTAGTATTGTTGTTTGCCATATTTCAACTTTCTGCCCAAACTTATAAAGTTGTTTATGAATATGATCATGCAGGTAACCGCGTAAGCAGAGTTGTAATTTCTATAAATACACGTGCTAAATCTGTTGATGATGAAATCTCTCCTTTGGAACAAGAATTGATGCAATGTAAAATAAGGGTATTTCCGAATCCAACAAAAGGTTTTTTAAATATGGAAATCTCTTCAGGTGAAGAAAATTGTTGTTATGATTTTACACTTTACTCTTCTTCCGGGCAAAAACTATTAAATGAAAAGCAGATTGGAAATGGGAATGTCTCTTTAGATTTATCCACATACAGTACTGGTATTTATATTCTTATTTTGAAATATGGAGAGGAAGTTGTACAATATAAGATAGTCAAACAATAAAACTCTACTACTATGAAAAAGATATATTTTGTTTTTATTTTAATGATATGTTTTATCACTAACAGTAAGGCGCAAAATACACAGCCTAATTGGGAACTTCAAACACCTCAATCGGGGAATAATTCTTATGTAGCTCGTGATTATATACTGTTAAAACCGGGTTTTTCCTATACCGCCACTCCGGGAGAGAGTTTTCATGCTTATACAAATCCTTGCCTTTTATTCCCTTCAACAGACAATACTTATGCCAGGCCCGACGGAACGATAGTGGGAGATGCCACCCAGGGAGCTGTTGTTGGGAAAATACCAGGAGAATTAAATGTCGGTGCCAGTGGGAATGCAGCATATACAATTCCTATATCTTGTCCTCCGGGAGTTAATGGCGTGCAGCCCAACATATCTTTGGTGTATAATAGTCAGTCCGGTAATGGTATTGCGGGTTGGGGATGGAACTTAGGTGGATTGTCCATGATTTCCCGTGTTCCTAAGAATTATTATTATGATAATGAAAAGAGTGGAATCATTTGGGACAAATATTCGCCTTTGGCATTGGATGGACAGCGTCTGGTTGTAAATGGTCCGTTAGTATCTTCTTCTGATACGATTGAATACCGGACAGAGAATGACGAATCTAATAAAATAGTCGGTTACAATATCACTGCCTGGGGACCTAAATATTTCAAAATATTCCAGAAAGATGGAAATGTTTTGGAATATGGAAACCGATCTTCTTTAGCTTCTTATTTTCCTGTTAAATCATCTTCATTGAATTTACCGGATACAGAATTTTACAATTTGGGTTGGGCTCTTCATAAAATAACCGATCCGAACCACAATTTTGTAGAATATGTTTATGCTACAAATAATTCTTTGTCGGGCTCTTATAGCTTTAGTGATACCCGCCTGTCATCAATTATATACGGACACGAAGAAAATGGCAGCAAACAAATTGTGGCAACTATCTACTTTGAATATGATGTTATAGCTAATATGGGGCCTATGTACATTGACGGAATGGAGACAAGAAACCGTAATTGTTTAAAAAAAATAGTTGTCAAAGGACTCAATTCTCAAACGCTTGAAACGTATGATTTGAAATATGAGCCGGAGAGAGATATTTATCATTTAGTGAGTATAAAAAAGACAAATGCCAATGGTGAATCATTTTTACCGATAGAGTTTACATGGGGAGCCCATAGTTATAGTCAAGAATATTCCTCTGTGAAGGAGATTTATCAATCTCCAAAAATGGAAACTTTAGCGGCAGAAGGTTATAGAATTTCATCTATAGTGAAATACTGGGGTGATATCAATGGAGACGGTATTTCGGACCCATTGCTTAAATTCCAATTGAAGCATATAAATAATGGCGATGTAAAATACTTATGGACTATGTATCGTAATGGCGGTAATGGTTATTTTTATTCAGTAGCTGATGCTGAATTTGATTGGAAAACTCACCATACATTTGTATTTGCTGACAATGATAATGATGGTAAAGATGAACTTTATATAGGAGAAGCAGCTACCAGTCCTTATTATTCTTTATATTGCTATAAATATCAGAATGGTGTATTTGGTGCTTATTCCGGTGGAGATGTGAATATAAGGTTGTCTGAATATGATTTTAATAGAAAGGAAGAGTTGTATGCTATTCCTGGTGACTTTTTAGGAGATGGCAGTACTCAATTTATGGTGATAGTGGGTAATAATTATATATGTAAATTTTCTGTTGATGGCGTTTCTTCTGATATAGGCTATTGTAAAAGGATATATCTTACCGATATAAATGGAAATGGAAAGCAGGAATTGATGTGCATGACGGACAATACTACCAATTTTTATGAATATAGTAAACTGTCTAATTCTTTTGTTAATATCTATTCTACAAATTCTTTCCATTATAAGGATAAAATATATGTAGGTGATTTTAATGGAGATGGTAATACTGATATATTGAGGCAAGAATATATACGTTCATATGGATATTGGAGTATTTGGAATTCAACCGGTAAGAGTCTGTTTGATAGTGGTGTGGATAAAAACATTTTTCATGGAAAAATGAATGTGGAGCCCTTATTGATGGATGTCAATCAAGATGGTAAAACGGATATTTTAATAAAATATCCTAATTATGTTAGTGGAGCTGCGAGCGAAGGGACTATGGAATTATTATTAAATATCGGAGGCCGTTTTGTTACTGTATTACAATCTACGAAAAAAATGGATGATCTTGAATTCACAACTTATGGCAAGTTCGATTCCGAGCTAAATAAGAATGTTTTTGTAGAGAATATTCACGTTGTAGCTACGACTACGATTCCTCATTATTACACCTTCTGCCGGGGAGTAAAGTTCAATAAGATACTCAAAATAAAAAATGCTTATGAGGATGAATATGTTATCAACTATAAGAGCGTAAAAAGTCCTTTTAACGGTGGTATAAATATTACTGCTGATGCCAATATCCTGACATCTTTACCTCCTGAGTTTGAAGTTGCCAGCCAGATCACCGGAAAATTGTTTAATCAGCAATATACCTTCGGTACTCCATTGATTCACAAGCAAGGTAAAGGGTTCTTTGGATTTAAGAATATACAAATTCGTGACAATATTAATGGCCGGATAACCGTTAATGAGAATGATATGAATACTGAGTATTATGTTACTTACCCTAAAAGTACACTGACGAAGACTACAAGTGGGAGTCTCATTAGTGAGAGTAAGAATGTGTACAGTTTTGTGAAACAGCAGAAGGCTTTTCATCTTCAGCTTCAATCTCAAACACAGAAAGATTATTTGAGCAATGTTACTGTGACTAAAGAATATAGTCGCTATGATGACAGTAATAATCCTCAAAGTATTGTAACGAAATATGGCACTTCCTTTACTGAGACTCAGGAATTAAAATATATAAAGAAAGGTTCCTGGTGTGCCAATAAGATAGAAAAAATAACAACTACAAAATCCAGGGCAGGTGTTCCCGATGATATTCGTACACAAGAATACACTTATGATGGCAAAGGTAATCTGCTGACTAAAACAGAGGACCCGAATACCTCTTTTGCTGTCTCTACAGTTTATAGCAATTATGATAAATATGGGAATCCGGGATTAATAACCCTTAAGGCTGGTAATGAATCGCGTTCTACTTCTTTGGCTTATTCGTCTACCGGACGTTTCATTGCCAGGAAAACGAATAACCTGTTGAATGAAACCGTCACTTATAACTATGATGAAGGCCGGAGTCTGCTTTTAAGCGAGACATCCAGGCTGGGTACTACAATTTATGAATATGATGGATTCGGTCGTCAGATTAAAACAGTTTCACCGGATAAGGTGGAATCCGTAAAACTCCTGAAATGGGCTAGTACCGGTAGTATGGCCGGAAGCAGATTTTACGAATATACAGAAACTTCCGGTCAGTCTCCTGTTACCGTCTGGTATGATAATATGGAGCGTGAACTTGGTCAGAAGTACTATGGCCTGGGTGGAAAGGAAATTATTTCAAGTAAGGAATATAATTCCAAAGGACAGTTGTATCGTATTTCCGAACCTTACTTTTCAGGAGAATCTGTCACTTGGGCTTCCACTAATTATTATGATAGCTATGGACGTTTGCAGAGTTCTGTTACGCCTTTGGGCACTACTTCTTATTCCTATAGCGGACTGACTACTCAAGTGACCTCGCCTAACACCACTACTACCACTGTGAAGAATGCTTTGGGTGAAACCGTTTCACAAACGACTAATGGCAAAACGGTTTCTTACTCTTATTATGCTTCGGGAGCAGTGAAGACTGCTACTCCCGAAGGCGGGACACCTATTAGCATGGAATATGACTTGGTAGGAAACCGTACAAAACTGACAGATCCGGATGCTGGTGTCATTACGACTGTTTATGATGCCTGGGGGCAACTGAAAAGTGAGACACAAAGCATACATATAGGAAAATCTCCTGTGGTCACAAGTTATACTTATTCAAAAGGTTTATTATCGAAAGTGAATCGTCAGGGTGAGGTTACGAATTATGATTATGACAGTAATAACAGGCTAAGCGAAATCCGTATTGACGGTAAGCATACCCAGCAGTTTACCTATGATCATCTGGACAGGATTGTGAAGCTCGTCGAAAACATAAAAAATGAAAAGTCATATACTGCTGAAACTTCTTACGATGTCTTTGGCAGAATAAAGAAGGAGACTTATCCGGACGGATATGCCATCAACAATTCGTATGATTCTTATGGCAATCTGATATCCGTAACCGATTCTTATGACAATAAGATCTGGCAAGGCTTGTCGGCTAATGCCCGTGGACAGCTTACTAAGACTAAACAGGGAAATGTAGAGAAAACTCAGTTTTATGACAGTCGTGGACTGCCCTCATCCATTTCGGCCGCCGCCATAATGAATATGGCTTATACTTTTAATAATAAGGGCAACCTAATCTCCCGAAGCGATTTACTCACCGGTCACAAGGAAGACTTTACGTATGATGGCATGAACCGTCTGACAGCCTGGAATATAAGTAAAGATAATATTTCACAAGCGAGTAACAGTATAGATTATAATCCGACCACCGGAACAATCACTACTAAAAGTGATGTCGGTTTTACTTTCGGCTATGGAGAAGAAAATGGCAAGCCTCATGCCTTGACCTCATTAAGTGGTAAGCCCGATAGAATACCTAATTCGACTCAGACTGTCACTTATACCGACTTCAAGAAAGTAAAGAATATCAGTTTGGGAAGTAAATCTTTGGTTTTGGATTACGGGGTAGATGAGCAGCGGCGTAAAGGTATCTTTAAAGATGGTAGTGCCACTTTTACCCGTTATTATTCCGGTAATTATGAAGAAGAGGTCGATTCATCGGGTAAAGTTAAAAAGATTCATTATATTAGTGGTGGAGATGGTTTGGCCGGAATTTACATAAATGATGACGGCAATAATCGTTTCTATTCTACTTATTGTGATTATCAAGGTTCACTGTTGGCTTTAACAGATATGAATGGCGTAGTAAAAGAGAGGTACGCCTATGACCCGTGGGGGAATCGTCGTAACCCTGCTTCATGGAAAGATACTGAAACACGCACTAAGTTTATTGTTGACAGAGGGTATACTCTGCATGAACATTTGGATGGTTTTGGGCTGATAAATATGAATGGTCGTGTATACGATCCTTTGCTGGGTATGTTTTTAAGTCCGGACCCTTATGTGCAGGCACCGGGTAATTGGTTGAATTACAATCGGTATGGGTATTGTTATGGAAACCCGCTATCGTATACGGATCCGAGTGGAGAAACAGCTTGGTTGATACCGGTAATAATTGGAGCAGTAATTGGAGCTTATACAGGTGGTACCATTGCTAATGATGGGCAATATAATCCCGCAAAGTGGGATTATAGCAGTGGTAAAACTTGGGGGTATATGTTTGGAGGGGCTGTTGCTGGAGGAATAAGTGGAGCTACTGGTTGGGCGATAGCAGGGTCTGGTATGCCTATGGCCAATACAGCAGCAATCGCTGGTTCTTCACTGACGAATTCATTAGGTACATGGGCATATACAGGAGGACAAACTCCAGTTTCAATTAGTTTAGGGTTTGCTTCTTATGATCTCAAAAGTAGTCAATGGGGGTATTTGGGTAAGAAAAATAATGAATGGTATGAGAATTTGGGATACGGATTAGGTGCGATGGCGAATTTAGCAGATTTTGGGAAAACAAGTGAATTGTATCTTAATACAGAAAAGAAAAGCTCTATAAATCATTCTGCAATTTTAGAAAAGGACAATAGTATAATTATATCAGAAGGCCCAGGTCAAAATTGGATTGAACCGAAAAAAGCAGTAGATCATTATTTGAACAGGTTTTTGGGAGGTAGTGGAGCTACTAATGAGTATCCAGTTCATGGAAAGAATATGGTGATAAGAAATGTAAATGCTACAACTATAAAGAATTATGGTAAAGTTCTCGATTTTCTAACAAAAAAGGGAAAAGGGATAGTTCCATATAGTTTTTTATATAGTTCGTGTTCTACTCATACGGGATTGGCATTAAATCTATCCGGTATTCCAACTCTATTTTTACATCCTTATACAGTGCAGGCATCTGTCTGGCTTTGGAATAATGGGATTACTCCATCTTTAATTAATAATTCTTATCATTTACAAAACTATAGATGATTATGGGAAATTTAAAGTGTATTATGTTTACGGCTATAATAGTAATATCTTCTTCGTGTTGTACTTCCAAGAAAAGTATGGAGAAATGTAAGATGAAAGAGGTAGAATTCACAGTAGTGAACGAAAACTGTTATTATATAAATATTATATTTAGCCATTGTACCTCGAAAGAATTACGTGAAAATCTTGTAAAAAAGGTAATAGTTAATAAATTTCCTTCGATTAATAACAAAGAAATACAAGTGCAAGAGTACTTGGGAAAACTAAATAACCAATATAAGTATGAAGTAAAAATTGAATAAATCGGTTGGCAGCAAATTGATTGACTTGTTAATTGGCAAGGGTTATGTTACAATGGATGATATTGTTTTATTTTTCAAGATAAAATGTAAATACTATTTGTAATTATAATTTTGCTATCTAATATTTTTTCTGTATCTTGCCACTATTTACCAGTTGAGTCTGCGATATAACGCATTATTATTATGATGTATAAATAGTTTGTTTTTATGTTTTTAAATATGAAAATGTATTAATCAATAAACGGTTTTTAAATTTTAAAAAATGGACTTTAGTAGAGATTTTTATTGGCATGATGCTGTAATAAAGAGCGTAATTATTGACAGAAATGATCCAGGGGTAGTAGACGAAATATGGGTTGATGTCGTATGCCCAACAGAAAACGAAAAAGGAATAATTCAACGGGTTGTTTTTGAAAGTGTTTTTTGGGTAAATTTAGATCTTAACTTTGGTCATTTTGGAGATAATGTATGTAATGTCGATATGTTGGATAGTAACGATAAGGACCTTGTCGATTTTTATTCTAAATGGAAAGGTTATAGAGATAATATAAAGTTAAATGCTTATGTTATTAACTTAACATCTGGTGGGAAAATAAAAATTATAGCAAAAGATTTTCGAATAGAGTAACAACAAATGTAGCTGATTTCACTTGGGAGGGACTTGGTTATTTGGGTACTGGCGCTTTGGCTGGTGCTTCAACTTTGCTGACACTAACAGGTGTAGGGGCATCCGTCGCACCTACTTTGACAGGAGGAATTACGGGAGCAGGAAATAATCTTATCTCACAAGGTTTTGCAGGTGGGAATGGAAATACTTGGAATGGCAGTAATATTAATTGGGGACAAGTAGGAATAAGTGAAGCTTCGGGAGCCATTACGGGCTATGTTGGGGGTAAATTAGCGGATAAGTTTACTCCTTATGTGAGTAAGTACATTTCTAATATGTTCATGGTCCTATGTTGCAAGACATGGTTACTAATAGTGTGGTCAGCGGAGCTACCGGATTTACTGTTGGTGCAGGATGGACAGCGCTAAATGGAGGAAGTTTTGAGGAATCCATGCAAGCGGGTTGGAATTCAGCAAAAGTTGGTTTTGCTGTTGGAGGAGCTACCGGTTCCCTTTCGGGTTGGCAAAGGGCAAAAGAGGCACGTGTAAGCCCTTGGACTGGAAAATTCAATGTAAGGCAAGAATTACAATATGATACTAAACAGCTTGGACGGAAATATGGAGAACACATGAAGGATTATCCTGATATGAGCCATGATGATTATTTGAATATGGCTAAAGAAATATATTCAAACCCACTATCAACAAAGACTACATATCCTACTAATGCTCCAATGTATCCTGGAGAAACACATTATCAAAATAATGGTAATTTATTGCGTATTGCTCCCAATGGTAAATTTAGAAGTTTGTATCCTTATAAAAGAAAATAGTCATGTATGTAAATTTAAAAAAATGTATTGGAAAAAGTGTTGAGAGAGTGTTTTTAGAATGGTATTATTTTAATGATCAACCATACTCTATAATCAGATTGTATATTAAAGTAGATTTGTACTTTGGCATAACCTGTTGTGAAGAAAATATTTCTATTAGAGAACAAAAGGAAACTCCGATGACTATAAATTCTGGTGAATTTACTTATAAAATTATACATCAGGATATTAAGTGGCTATCTCAATATAAAATCGTTTCCATAAAATATTTAGTGGATTCACTTGGTATAAAAAGGGGATTATTATTCGTTTTTGAGCATAATCATAATTTCATGTTCTATAATAAAGGATACGAATTTGATGATGAAGAAAAATTTGAAATAGATGTAGATATAAATTTATTACCATATGGTGTAATTGATATCTAAAGTAGATATTCACAATTAGCTCACATATAATAAATATTGTATTTTGTAGGTGCTTTGGCTGGTGCTTCAACTTTGCTGACACTAACAGGTGTAGGGGCATCCGTCGCACCTACTTTGACAGGAGGAATTACGGGAGCAGGAAATAATCTTATCTCACAAGGTTTTGCAGGTGGGAATGGAAATACTTGGAATGGCAGTAATATTAATTGGGGACAAGTAGGAATAAGTGAAGCTTCGGGAGCCATTACGGGCTATGTTGGGGGTAAATTAGCGGATAAGTTTACTCCTTATGTGAGTAAGTACATTTCTAATATGTTCATGGTCCTATGTTGCAAGACATGGTTACTAATAGTGTGGTCAGCGGAGCTACCGGATTTACTGTTGGTGCAGGATGGACAGCGCTAAATGGAGGAAGTTTTGAGGAATCCATGCAAGCGGGTTGGAATTCAGCAAAAGTTGGTTTTGCTGTTGGAGGAGCTACCGGTTCCCTTTCGGGTTGGCAAAGGGCAAAAGAGGCACGTGTAAGCCCTTGGACTGGAGAACCAATTCAACGACATCATTCCGATCCGAAGTTTATGGGCGGAGATCCCAATCAAAGGTTGACCCCAATGTCGAAATCCCGTCATAAAGACTTACATAAAGATATGTATCGTTATTTGGAGCAACACACAGATGCAAATGGAAATCATATGCGACCTCTACCGAATAACTCCGGGCTTCGCATTCAAAATAATTTCATTAGGCCGCAAAGGTTTGATGCTTTAAAAGGATTTTATGATAATTATCCGATTAAATATTGGGATGCAAGGCGTGATTTTTATCGAAATAATCACATTATGGGAAAATGGAGACCTTAGTGATAAAAAGTAAACAATAAATTTGTTAAATCAATATAGTATGGAAAAATTAGTAGCGAAAATCGTAATTGGATATGATATTGCATACATGTACAATAACGAAAACAGACCCGGTACATGCCCGATTTGTCATAACATAATAGAGCAGATACCAGATCCTTTGTATAAAGTCCCTAAAAAGAAAGGAGATCTGTTCTATACTTATGATCACTTTTGTATTGTTTCTGAGAAATTTAAAAGGTTTTGTGACGAAAGAGCATACCCGCATTTAACCTTTGTTGCGTTAACTAAATCTGTAGGATATTATTTTTTCATGCCACAAGATATTTATAAGTTAGATTATATTCGTCGGAATGTACAATTTATTGATAAACGAGCTTGTTGTGGTTGTTATGATGAAGTTATTGGGATGTCACCTAGCTATAAGAAAATGAATTTTTCAATGCCTACAAATGATTTTATTTGTCGTTCTGAGTATAACTTTGGATCATACGGATGCAAATCTCCATTAATAATCGTCGGGTTGGATACAGCGACAGCAATGAAATCCTATGGTTTAATGGGCATTTATTATGATAAAGTCTTTTTATAGCATCTTAAAAAACAAAATAAACAGATGTGAAATACTATCTACTCAATTTATAAAATATAGGAGGGAAAAATATGTTTTTTAGTAATTTTTTTCGAAGAGATTCCAATGTGAAGAAGAGAGTGGAATACATTACAGGAAAGGCTTCACCTATTGATGCTGTTTACTTATCCGATTTAGAGAAATATCCAATCTGGGTATTTGCGATAGACCATGAAGAAGATTATGAAGAAGGTCAGGATGAGTCTTGGATAGCTCCAATTACGAACTCAACTGATGTCGGCGAAGAGCTTTGCGATGCTTATATCCTTCTCAGAGTGAAAGGGAATGATTGTCCGGTTCTCGCTCATTTTGACGATATGTTGCTTGATGATCTTTCGTACTGGGATTTTGCAGATGAAGATTGGAAAGAATTTCGTTCGCTTGACGTTCCATCGCCTATCTATCTAATTTCGGTTCCTTCTATTTTAGGTCAGGCGGCAGTTGAGTTTGTAGTCAATGAAGATAGGGGAAGTGCTAGAATATATAAACATGCTACCCCTTAATATCGGGATAATAAGTGATGTGATAAATTGTATTCGATTGTTTTTGAGTTGCTGATTATAAATGTATTGTGAAGTTTTTTAGATTTGAAATTAATAGTATTCGGAGTAGTTTGGAAAGTGAATTATTTTATTGGTACGAGAAGTAGTATGCATATAACTTTCAAAGTTAATTTTAGCTGGACTTCGAATGTAACTTATAAATATCCATTTTGAAATGAGGAAGATAATTTTATTGATAATATTCTTAAGCATCGGATATGTTTATGCTCAAAATGTAGCTGTTGGCTTATCTATTGTATGGAAAAGTGAGAAGGTCTCGATTGATTCGAGTATAGTTATGGATGTTCCTTATTTAAATATCACGTATATGAATAATACAGGGAAGGCTGTCTATCTTCATGGTATTTCGGTGAATGAGGGAGGTATCCCTAGTTTTCCTATGTCAATGACTTTCTCAGATAAATATGGGTTAGAACAGTTGAATGATTATTCTAATGCTAAATATAAGGTGGTGATAGAAGATAATTCGGATTTATTATCTACTTGGATGGTGATTCCTGATTCTACATTGTATGATAAAGAGCATGAAGTGGATTTTATAAATGACGAGTTGACGCTCATTTATAGTCGATTAAAGAAAGATTCCAAAACGGAATTACCTATAGACACTATTCATGGGGAAAAGGCTTTTTGGGAAAAATTATCCAATCACTTTGTGTTTCTTAAAGCAGATGATATATATACTGATAGTTTTAATCTATATGGTTTTTCGAAATTACATGGGACATATGAATTTCAACTGGTTCCTCGTAATAGAGAATTAAGAAATTATGTATCTATTTTCATGTTATTGGATAAATTTGTATGTGTGAAGAAAAAACTTCCTATCTGGATGAATGGCTATCAGTTATATGATAAACCTCTTGAAGGAAGTAGTATAGAGGTGAAATTTTAGTTGTGGTAATCACATCTCATGAAATTTGTGTTTGTTGTAATAATATTATTGCGATGAAAAAATACTTTTATGGTCTTTTGGAAATATATATTTTATTGTACCAATGATTGTGTATAGTTGCGTTATCTTATTAGTATGAGAAGTCGTGTAGAGAAAACTCAGTTTTATGACAGTCGTGGACTGCCCTCATCCATTTCTGCCGCCGCCATAATGAATATGGCTTATACTTTTAATAATAAGGGCAACCTAATCTCCCGAAGCGATTTACTCACCGGTCACAAGGAAGACTTTACGTATGATGGCATGAACCGTCTGACAGCCTGGAATATAAGTAAAGATAATATTTCACAAACGAGTAACAGTATAGATTATAATCCTACCACCGGAACAATCACTACTAAAAGTGATGTCGGTTTTACTTTCGATTATGGAGAAGAAAATGGCAAGCCTCATGCCTTGACTTCATTAAGTGGTAAGCCCGATAAAATACCTAATTCAACTCAGACTGTCACCTATACCGACTTCAAGAAAGTAAAGAATATCAGTTTGGGAAGTAAATCTCTGGCTTTGGATTATGGAGTAGATGAGCAACGGCGTAAGGGTATCTTTAAAGATGGCAATGCCACTTTTACCCGTTATTATTCCGGTAATTATGAAGAAGAGATCTATTCATCGGGTAAAGTTAAAAAGATTCATTATATTAGTGGTGGAGATGGTTTGGCCGGAATTTACATAAATGATGACGGCAATAATCGTTTCTATTCTACTTATTGTGATTATCAAGGTTCTCTGTTGGCTTTAACAGATATGAATGGCGTAGTAAAAGAGAGGTACGCCTATGGCCCGTGGGGGAATCGTCGTAACCCCGTTTTATGGAAAGACCCGGACGTGCGTACTAAGTTTATTGTTGATAGAGGGTATACCCTGCATGAACATTTGGATGGTTTTGGGCTGATAAACATGAATGGTCGTGTATACGATCCTTTGCTGGGTATGTTTTTAAGTCCTGATCCTTATGTGCAGGCACCGGGTAATTGGTTGAATTACAATCGGTATGGGTATTGCTATGGAAATCCGTTGCTGTATACGGATCCGAGTGGGGAACTCCTTTTAGAGTTAATAGCAGGTGCTATTATCGGCACTTATATTGGAGGAAGTATTGCAAATCATAGTTATAATCCAGGTAAATGGGATTATAGTTCTGGTAGGACATGGGGGTATATGGTTGGTGGTGCCATTATTGGTGCGGCATCTGGAGTTTTGGGCTCTTATGTAGCTGCTTCGGGAATGCCTATGGCTAATACTGCATCCATGTTAACCGGTTCATATGTTAATTCTATTGGAATGCATATGATGACAGGAGGTAAAGTTCCTGTTTCTTTAAATTTAGGAGGAGTATCTTATGATATGACTAATAATATATTTGGCTATCTTGGAAAAAAAGGAAATAAAAAAATAGATAATTGGATGTATGGATTAGGAGGATTAGGAAATTTGCAAGATATTTTGGCAGGAATGAAACCTGGAAGCGCTGTTCTTAGGACAGAAAATGATCCAGAACTGAAAATGGATTTAATTGGACATACTCAATTATCTGATAATGATAATAAAATTTTAATAGATTGGGGGCCTGTAGAAACTACGAAGTTCAAATGGGTAAAAGCTACAAATTTTTATGAGGGCGGAATCCCTATTTCCACAGAAAAAATGAAATGGAAACCGTTAAGTGTTAAAAATGTAAATATAGGTAGGCTGACTAAGATTTCAGAGCATTTGAATAAAGGAGGGAGATATAATTTGTTTTTTAATAGTTGTGTTTCTAAGGTTTCCCGAGCTTTAAATAGGAGTGGCGCTTTTAACATTGGTATTCATCCCTATTTGTTACATGCTCAAATGTATATGCGTTCCATAGGATTTAGACCATTCATCAATTCGTATTATTTTGAATACTTTAATTAATTATGAAAACAATGTTATTAGTATTATTGACGTGTTTGCCTATCATCTCTTTAGATAGTCAAACTATTCATACTCAAAAAATGTATCTTTATGAGTTTTTTCCAAATCGAGGATATACGACTATGGGAGCTGTTGGTCAGTTTCTTGACTTGGAGAAATCTAATGTAAAAAAGATTGAATTATCTCAGAATGAGGTAGTACAGTTTGAAGTTATATTAAGTAGAATTGAGGCAAAACGGCATTACCAAACGAAACTAAACGGATGTTTTTTTTCAACCTACATTAAAGACGGCTTGAAAAATAATATTTTGCTTAGTAAAAATTATATTATTAATTTGAGTAACCGAAAACAATATAAAATTGAAAATACTAAATATCAAAAATGGATTAATGATTTATTGATAAAGTATAATTTGAGAGAGAAAATGGAGTTAAAAGAAACAGGAGTTAATAATGATTCCCTATTATTGAAATATTGTGGAGACATGTGTTTAAATGTGACTTTTGAAAACAGTTTAAATAGCTTTGATCTTCAAAGAAAGAAAATAGGATTTTATCAAAAATAGATGTTGAATTTTCGTTAATAATCAGGCTGTGAAATATTTAATAGTGTCAATTATGCTATTTTTTAGTGTGGGGCTATTCGGACAAATACAAAATTCTAACGATATACCAAAGGAGTTTTTGGAGCAGTTAGAAAAAATGGGTGTTGATAATTCTCCATTATTAAATGGCTACGAAAGTGAGTATTTAAATGTTGTTTTCAAAGATAGTTTAAATGGTTTTGATTTTCTTAGAAAGAAAATAGGATTTATTTGCAGTGGAGAAAATAGTAAATTTCTTTATTTTGATATGCAAAAAAAGCATATTCTTGATAAGAATAATATTTGTAATAATGGCCATTTATACGTCTTTAATACCTCTCAAAAAGAGGAAAGCGGTGGGTATGATGGTGCGATTGTGTATTGGAGTAAAAGAATTGTACCAATAGAAAAGATAATAAGATGGCTAAAAAGTAAACCTTAAAGGTGCAGTGTTTTAATTTACACCTTAGAGTTACGTAGTTGTGTTACTCATACATCAATGGATCTTAGTATATCTGGGATTTTTGATCTTGGTATTCATCCTTTTTTGCTGCATGCAAGTATGTATCTACATACTGATACAAATCTTTATAATACAATGGTGGGATTAATGATGCATAATTATGAATATTGAATTTATTAAATAGTATGAGATTTTTATTGTTCTTTTTATTTCACGTTATTATCATGAATAATACTGTGATGTCAGCTCTTAGAATATCAGATAATGAGGTTTTAATAGCGTCTGTCTATAAAGAAATCGAGAATGGATATATTATTTTCTTGATACCTATTGGTGATGAAACAAAAGAAATAACATATAGTTATTCGATAGATACTTTGAATAGAAAAGTTACTTGTTCAAGATTAGGAGAAAAAGTGTACAGTAGTTCAGAACGGAAAAAGTGTTTGAATAGTTTTCGATTTAAAACAGCTGATGAGTTTAATAAAAAGCAGAAAAAAAGTTGGAGAGAGAAATACTATAAATATTTTGCGGATGATTTTTTGGATATGACTAACGATAAAAAGATAAATTTATTAGATGAAATGTGTGCAATAAAAATATAAGATTCTTATGCTGCTACCTTGGGAATGCTTTTTAAATGCTTTAATTATTTATAAAGTATAATTTGGAAAAGAAAACGGAGTTGTATAAAATAGGAGTTGATAATTCACCACTACTAAACGATTATGAAAGAATTTATTTTTGTATTTTATTTACTATTCCCATTGTCTGGTTATGCCCAAATAATGTTCTATTCAGATATGTTCACGAATAGTCAACTGTGTTTGACACTCAATTCTGACAACGAATTTGACCTTAAGATGTAATTTTGATTATCCGGTAGATTATGATAGTCAAACGATCTGTTGGGCTGAAGGAAGTGTGGCATACAAAAACGATACAATTATTTGTTTGGATTCGAAAACAGACAAAAAAATCATTTTTATTAGAAAATTGCATAATGATATTATTAAAGCGATATACTGGAATGATTATAAGGCTGATAGTTATAGATGTCCGAATAATGGGAAGAAGATTCGTTTTTCTGATTTAATAGCTACAAATCCGGAGTTCCTTATAAGGATTAAGAAAAGTCGATTGAATATAGATACTGATTCTATATTTGTTAGTCTCTATTCATAGGAAAAGGGAAGGAAGAAAATACTATTTGAAGGATTTCAAAGAGAGCCTTCAAAGAAAAATAAAAGATTTTGGTTTGATTAAGAAGTATTCTAAATGGGGTTTAATGATAACTAATTCGGCTATTTTTTATTAGGTCCGAATGGTTAATCATATGCGATCTTAATCAAATAATCCAGGCCCTGATATTCGACAACATTTCCTTATATCACAGAGGTTTGTTGTATTAAAAGGATTCTATGATAGTTATCCGCATAAATATTAGGATGCAAGGCTGATTTTTATCGTAATAATCATATCATGAGATAGTGGGGACATCAGTGATTAAAAAAGTGAAACTTTGAAAATTTAGAATTAAAAGATGAGTTTCCTTCTCTTACCCCGCCCAATTCTCCCTGTCCAGATTGCGGTAGCTGATAGCTTCCGCCAGATGGGCTGGGAGTATTTGTTCGCTTCCTTCCAGATCGGCAATGGTACGTGATACTTTCAATATACGGTCATAGGCACGGGCGGACAAGTTGAAGCGTTCCATGGCGGTTTTTAGTAAAGTAAGTCCTTTGTTGTCGGGTTGTGCATAGGTAGAGATCAGTTTGCTCGTCATTTGAGCATTACAGTAGATGCCGGGATGATTGGAAAAGCGTTGTTCCTGTATCTGTCGGGCTTTTATCACACGTTTGCGAATTTCGCAGCTTGGTTCTGCCGGTCGTTTACTGGCCATTTCTTCAAAAGGAACGGGGACTATCTCTATCTGTATGTCAATTCGGTCAAGTAGGGGACCGGATATTTTATTCAGATACTTCTGTACCTGTCCGGGAGAACAAACACAAGCCTTTGTAGGATGATTGTAATATCCGCAGGGGCAAGGATTCATGGAGGCGATTAAGGTAAAGCTGGCAGGATAATCAATACTGCATTTTACCCGCGAAATGGTGATGCGGCGATCTTCCAATGGCTGGCGTAGTACTTCTAATACCCCTCTTTGAAACTCTGGTAACTCATCCAGAAAGAGTACACCATTATGTGCCAGGCTAATTTCGCCCGGCTGAGGGAAACTACCTCCTCCTACCATTGCTGTTTGTGAGATGGTATGATGTGGATCGCGGAAAGGACGTTTGGATATGAGTGAGGCATTACGTCCCAATTTTCCGGCAACAGAGTGTATCTTGGTGGTTTCCAGACTTTCGCCCAGGGAAAGAGGGGGGAGTATAGAAGGTAAGCGCTTAGCCATCATTGATTTACCGCAACCAGGGGCGCCAACGAGAATCAGATTGTGTCCGCCGGCTGCTGCTACTTCAAGAGCGCGTTTTACATTTTCCTGCCCTTTTACATCAGAGAAGTCGCATTCAAAGTTTTCCTGCTGGGCATAGAATTCTTCCCGGGTATTGACTATGGTAGGCTGTAGTTCCTGCTTCGCATTGAAGAATTCAATTACTTCCCGGATATTGGTTACACCATACACGTTCAGGTTATTAACAACTGCTGCTTCGCGTGCATTTTGCTGCGGTACGATCAGCCCTTCAAATCCTTCTTCACGTGCTTTAATTGCGATGGGCAATGCACCGGTGATGGGTTGTATACTTCCATCAAGGCTTAGCTCACCCATCATCAGATAGTGAGGGAGTTTCTCGCAGGAAATGGTTTCATTGGCAGCAAGAATACCTATTGCGAGGGGGAGATCATAGGCTGATCCTTCCTTGCGAATGTCTGCCGGAGCCATATTGATAACAATATTGCTGGTAGGCATCTTGTATCCGGTCACTTGTAAGGCAGAAATGATGCGTTGATGACTTTCTTTCACAGCAGAGTCGGGCAAACCAACCAGGTAGAACATACAGCCTCTTGAGCTGTTTACTTCGATGGTAATGATCGTTGCGTCAATACCTTGTATGGCAGCGCCACAAACCTTTATTAACATATTCTTTGTTTATGTTTGTTGTACGAATTTGATAATATTCCGGTAAAGGTAATTAAATAAACCGGAAATAATAATGATATGTTGTTGAATAATTTCTTTTATTTGAAAAATAACACTTTATTGTGTGATATCTTGTGTGAAATCTTTTGGAAATTTACCAAATTGTTCATAAAAGCATTTAGCGAAATAAGATGCTGAATTAAATCCAACCAAAAAGCGAACTTCATTTATTCTATATTTGCCTGTGGCCAACAACTCTGCACTTTTATTTAAACGAATAAGTTTAATATAATTATTAGGAGTTACTCCAGTAATACTTTTAATTTTGTTATGTAAGCTAGTACGACTAATGGCAAAATCAGAAGCTATATTATCTATAGAAAATTCCTCTGATGACATATTTTCCAGGATGAGCTCATTTAACTTCTTGATAAATAGTGCATTCTCGCTATCTGTTTCATTGTTTAGTTTATAATACTCTAAAGGTGATTCGATGAACTTCTTATGTATATTATGTCTGTTTTCAAGAACACTATTGATTTGTGCCTTTAATTGTTCTATAGAAAATGGTTTCTCCATATATACATCTGCGCCTTTTTTTAAGCCGTTAATTTTGGTTCCTGTATCAGTCTTTGCCGACAGCAAAATAAGAGGAAGATGGGAGAATGAAATATTACTTTTTATTTGATTGCATAATTCCAATCCATCCATTTCAGGCATTAGTATGTCCGAAACTATGATATCGATCATATTGCCACTATTCAGAATACTCATTGCTTCTACTCCGTTTTTTGCTTCTAAAACAGTATAGCTATCGGATAAACAGTCGTTTATAAAGGTCCGAAGTTCTGCATTGTCTTCTACAATCAAAATGACCTGTTTTGATTTCTGGTGGACTGATTTGGGGGATTCTGTAGGAGGTATCTCTGTTTCGATAATCTCATGTTTCATTATTAGTTTTTCTTTTAACGGGTTGGCCGGCAGTACTAATGTGAAGATACTTCCTTTACCATATTCGGACTGAACTTGAATATCTCCTCCTAACTTACGTGCCAGTGCTTTTGAGAAAGAAAGACCAATTCCTGTCCCTCCAAGATTTTGAAAATGCTGTTTTGTTTCTTGTATTTGATAAAAAGGAAGAAATATTTTCTGTTGTTCGCTACTTCTGATACCATTTCCGTCATCAATGATGGAAATAAGAATTTTAGAATCATTCTCTTTTTGTAGTTTTATGTTGATTTGTGTTTTAGTGAATTTTACAGCATTAGAAACAAGGTTACTCACTATTTTATAGAGAGCCTCAGGGTCTACATCTTCAATAATTGGTTCATTTTCTGCTTCGAATGATATTTTTATTTGTTGCTGGTAAGAACTTTGCTTATACTGATTGTAAACTTGTTGTACGATTTGGGTTATATTTTGTTGACTGATGTTCAGAATAAACATATCGTTTTCTATTTTTCTGAAGTCAAGTAATTGATTAATAAGTATTAGTAGACGGTCCGTATTTCGTTTAATAACTGACAAATATTTTTGTGTTTGCATATTACCATCTTTGGTGGCAATAATCATTTCTAGTGGTCCGGTAATAAGTGAGAGTGGGGTTTTTATTTCGTGAGCTATATTAGTAAAGAAATTAATTTTTGCTTCATATGTCTCTTTCTCTTTAGCTACCTGATATCTGTATTGTTTCTTTTCGTTTTCAATTATTAAATGCTTTTTGTATCGATTGATAACATAGCTTACGATGATGGTACATAGGATGATATAGAGTATAATCATGTAATACTCTTGCCAAAAAGGAGGTCTGATTCGGAGCGCTATACTATAACCATTATTATTCCAGATTCCATTATTATTACTTCCTTTTACAGTAAATGTATATTTTCCTGGAGGTATATTCATGTAATATGCTGTATTATTTAATGTGTAATTCCAGTTTTTATCAAATCCTTTTAGCATGTATGCATATTTGTTAGTTTCCGGAAAAATATAACTTAATGCAATAAAATCAAAACTGAAGGTTGATTGTTTGGAAGAGAGCACAATTTCTTTTGTATTGCTTATTGATTTTTTTAAAGGGGAACTTTGACCTATAGGTAATTCTTCATTGAAAACTTTGAAACTGGTGATATGTATAGGAGGAGTGATGTTATTTTCTGTAAATTCCGATGGGTTAATTGAAATAAATCCATTCGTGCCTCCGAAATAGAGCAGGCCGGCAGATCCACGTAGGGAGCATCTAAAGTTGTATTGTATCTCTTGTCCAATATAGCCAAATGTTTTGATATACTCAGTTGTACTGTTTTGAACAATCTGTGCTAATCCTTTTGGAGTACTAATCCATATATTCCCATATTTGTCATCTATGATTGAGTAAATGATGTCTGAAGGCATTCCATTCTCAAGATTGAATATGTTTTTGATTTTCTTCTGAGCTATATTAAAAACAATTACTCCTTTTTCTTTAGTTCCTATCCATAAATCATTTTTTTCTCTGTTATATAATAAACAGCTGAGGTTATTTATATCAATTTTATTGGAAATGTCGGAGAAATGTTGCCATTCTCCATTGGGATATAAGCAGTAAAGCCCATAAGCATGTGTAGCAAACCAAATTGTTCCTGATGCACTTTCTGTCATATCTGAAATAGGACGACCAGATAAAGCTTCTGGCCTTTTTAATTTTTGTCCGGGGCACATGATGGCACATCCGCCTTCTTCCAGGGCAAATATTAGAGTACCGTTTTGGGTTTTAAATATTGATTTTCCTTCAATCGTATTGAGTGGGATTGTTGCAATTACCTTACCATTTGTAGCAGAAATGATTCTCACTCCTCTTCCGTAAATACTTACGTACAATGTGTCATTGGATAAATAAAGGTTTTGTATATTGTGATAATCCAACATAAAGGTATTACCTAATTGTTTAGTTTGGGGATTGTAACGGTATACAATGTTATTATTATGGGTAGATAACAATATATTCTGTTTGTTATCTTCCACCATACTGCTGGTGATGGAATGTTTTTGAGCAGTTGCTGCTTCTATATCGTAGAAGGATATAAATTTATTGACGTTTGGGGCGAAATAAGTGACTCCGTTGAAATAGGTTCCAACCCAGAATGCCCCTTCTTTGTCACGAGAAATACAGAATGTAGAGTTATCGACTATGCTCCTATCGGAATACTCTTCTTTTACTATTTGAAACCTTTCTGTCGATTTATTCAGGAGTATGAGGCCTTTGTCTGATCCCATGATGAGTTCCTTGTCTGAGTAGGGGGTTATCGATTTTATATTACCAATATTGGAGAGATAATGGCTACATTCATTTTTTGTAGGATTATATTTAAAAAGACCGTTTGTGAAAGTACCTATCCACAAATTATTATCTTCATCACAATAGATGGAATATATTGATTGTTTGTTTACGTCGAGTTTAGGATGTTTTATTGGAGTAAATGTGTCATTTGATGAACTGAAAAGCACAAGACCATACCCTGCTGTTCCTAGCCAAATATTATTTTGTTGGTCGTTTACTATTGTCCAAATAAAATTTGATGGAATACTTTGGGGCGTTTTTGAGGCTACAAAGTGTTTTAGAACACGAAGATTATTGTCTAATTGGAATAATCCTTCACCATGAGTTGCGATCAAAATGTTGCCATGGGAATCTTCCATTATGTCATTTACAGTGATATCATTTTGTTTTTCTTTCTTTAAAGCAATATGATGAAAGTGATCGTATTCCCGGTCATAATAATATAGTCCTCTGCGTGTTCCTATTAACATTCGATGCTTTGAGTCTTCTTTTATACAATGTATAAAATTGTGCCCAATTGATAAGGAGTCCTGAAGACGATTTTTGTATACTTTGAAATTTTTCCCGTCAAAACGATTAAGCCCGTCATTCGTTCCAATCCAGATAAACCCTTGGCTATCTTGCATGATTGCCCACACACAGTTGTTAGATAAGCCATTTTCTTTTTGATAGTTTCGGAAGCAGGAACCTTGCACGTCGAATTGTATTAGACAACAAAGTATTGCCAGGACAAGCGTATGTTTCATAGTTTTATTTTGATTGAAAAACGTAAGCAAAATTAAACATTTTATTTAGAACCTGTTTAATTTTAAAAATTTGAGATAAAAATAGTGTTTCTTTTTACCTTGAATTTAGTTACCGATTTGAAATAGCATTTATTCAATGGATTTAAAAAACACAGCGGCAAGTTATTAAGAAAATCCTGAATTTGCAAGAAGAAAACAAAAATATGATTTACGTATGAAATGGAATACCATATTTTATTAAAAAAATGGAATGTGAAAAGCGCATATTTTTTTCACTGATATAGAATCTATTTTTTTATGGGGCTACCTTCTATTGGGTAGAGAAAATGATAAGATTGATTTATTTCTTTGTTACATTACTTTATTAGTTGTAATATATTTGTCTTTTCTTGTTATATTTTGTTCTTTTTGGTTACTCTTTAATTCCTTTTGTGGATGCTATCTCATTGATATATAGATTATTATATTGTACTTATGCAGTATATCTTGGGGAATATAAATCGTGAGTTTGTTATCAATTGTTTTTTTTCTGTCGGATATTGTCCTCTGATGAATAAAAAGCCTAATATATTTGTTGCCGGTATTAATCATTAAAAAGTAATATTATGAAAAAAGGAATATTTACTAAAATTCTTTATTTGGTAGCTATCTTATTGCTAGCTACGCAAGATATTTTCGCAGATGTTAGTAATCCACCCCAAACAATCCCTGTTCCCCCAACTCAGGAAGCAGCTTCTGTCAAATCGATTTTTTGTGATGAATATACTGATATTACATCTATTAAAGGCTTTAGCGGGCGAGGAAGCGCTACTGCAACTGTAAAGTCTGTGATGGGGAATGATATGATTTATTTTGATCAGGGTCTTGGCGGATGGTCTTTTGTCGAATTAGGCACTACGTTAAATCTTGATGATTGCGAAGCACTTTGCTTTGACATTTATGTAGTTAAAACCGGATTTACTTTAAAAGTTTATTTTGGACAGGGTGCTTCTGTCACAATACCAACACCTTTAGTAGAAGGATGGAATAAAATCGAGATTAAACTGGATGATTACCGAAATTTGCCTGCTGGAAAAATACCTGATCTTACCCAGATAAGTAAAATAGGTTTTATAAATGGCGGTGGATATGATAGGACTGTCTATATTGATAATATTTACGCTTATGGAGATTTAGGCGGCGATAATCCCTCAGTGGATCCGAATGCACCTACGGTGGCTGCTCCTACACCTAAGCATAAAGATACGGATGTAAAATCGATTTTTAGTGATGCCTATGACAACATTACTAATTTAATTTTAAACAATCCCGGCAGCCCGGCAGCGGAAATGGCAGTAGTAACACCTTTTGAAGGCGATAATATGCTTAGGTTCAATTCATTAAACTGGGCCTTGGTTAAATTTGACCCGACTCTAAATCTTGATGGCATGGATTATCTCCATTTTGATGTTTGGGCAGAAAGTACACGTACTATTAAACTCGGTCTTGGTAATTGGTCGTCACAAGCAAACACAGATGCTCTAACCTTAAATGCCGGATGGACAAGTTTTGACATACCGATGAGTGTGTTTAAGAGTGCTGACTTAACTAACATTATTGTTTCTAAAATATTCAGCAGCAATGGCTTTGCTATTACAAGGTTGTATTTTGATAATATATATACGTATAAAGGTGATCCGGTTGGGACACCCATAATATATATAGAACCTGCGCCGGAGCCGATATTAGCCCCTAAAACTGTTAAGTCTGTTTTTACGGACAAATACAACAATATAGCCAATCTTGAAGAAGGTGGTACTGTTGGTCTCACGGATTTTGATCTTGTATACCGTCTTACGGAGGCTGACAAAGTCTTGAGAATATGCTCTCTTGAAGAGATGACACTCCATACAACTGCTACACTTGACTTCAGTGATATGGAGAATATACATTTCAGTATGTATTGTGATGGCGAAGGAGGGAGTGGTACACTTGAAATTGGATTCCAGGCCCAAGGATCGGAAACGGCTTATTATTCCTCATTATTTTCTGTTCTCAAAACAGACGAATGGAATTATGTGAATATCCCGGTTCACGAGTTGAAAGAAGCCGGACTGGATTGTTCTAAGATAGATAAAATACTTTTCCGTGGCTCGGGTAATATCTATATTGATAATATTTTTGCCTTTAAAGGTGAGTATGCTATGGGATTAGGAGAAGAAGGGACTATTTCTGTTGACTGGAATTTGGCATCGGCAGATGATGTTCTTCCTGATAAGGAGAAGGCTTATTTAGGTGTAAATCTGGCGCAAGGTTCAGGGGGAACAGTTCATGGTGTATTTAATACAAACTACTCTTATCCAACATTTAAGGATCTTCACTATTTTAAATCAAAAGGTGTACGGCTTATTCGTTTTCCTTTTCGTTGGGAACGTGTACAACATGAAGTAAATGGACCGTTGGATATGGAACTTGATATGAAAAAGATCAAGGAGGTAATTGCTGAGGCCGAACGTATCGGTATGTATGTGATGCTTGATATGCATGATTATTGTCGTAGGAATGTTGATGGTGTAACTTGTAAGATCAGTGATTCTGGAAAATTGACAAAAGAACATTTAGCTGATGTGTGGGAGAAAATAGCTGTTGAGTGTCAGATGTACAAGAATATTTGGGGATATGATATAATGAATGAACCTTATGGTTTAGATAAGGGCGTATGGTATTCGACAGCACAAGCTGTTATTGATGCTATTAGAACTGTAGATATGCAAACGCCTATAGTAATAGAGGGTGAAAGTTATGCGTCTTCATCTACGTGGCCTTCAACCGGTGGAGGATTAATTGGATTGAATGATCCGGCTAATAATTTGATTTTTCAGGCACATTGTTATTTTGATAAAGATAAAAGTGGGCATTATAATTTGGGAGATTTTGATAAGGAAGTTTCTGATCCACAACAACATATTAAACGTTTGCAACCATTTGTAGAATGGCTGAAAGAACATAATCAACGTGGAATTTTAGGTGAATTTGGGGTACCTGGAAATGATGTTCGCTGGTTGAATTTGCTGGATGAAGTTATTGCTTATCTCAAAGAAAATCGTGTTGCTGCTACATATTGGGTAGCAGGTGGATGGTCATCTAATGATAAGGTAAGTATTCATCCGCTGAAAAACTATACTGTGGAAAGAGCTCAAATGAGAATTTTTGAGAAATACACAAAAGATTATGATAACACTTCGTCAGGAACAGGATGCATTTTACATAATGAATCTGGAGATTTAGAAATTTATTCTGATGTAACAGCTGATCATGTGTACGTTAAAGCGGATGAGGCTATGAAAAGTATTGCCCTGTTTACTATGTCCGGGCAGTGTATAAAGAAGGAAAGTATTGGCTCATCTGAAGCAAGAATTGTAACTGACGGATTAGTTCCGGGTGTATATCTGATCCGGATTCTTATAGAAAACGGAAGTGTTAGGAATTTTAAATTTGTAAAATATTAAAAGATGAAAGTTTCTCATATAATAGGTATTGTTTTATTTTTTTTTATGGCAGGAATGGTTTCTTGTAAGGAAACAGTTAAGCAATCCTTTAAAGAACCATCTGCCTTAAAAGTAAAAAAGAATGTTTTTATTAATGATTCAGGAAAGATTGTTAGATTGTGTGGCGTGAGTTTCTCAGATCCGGATAAGTTGAAAAAAGAGAATCAATGGAATTTACGTTATTTTGAAGAAGCGCGGCGTTGGGGATGTAATGTGATACGTTTACCAATACATCCTTACACATGGCGGTATCGCGGAGTAGAAGATTATCTAAAAATACTGGATCAGGGAGTGGAATGGGCCAGGCAAACCAATATGTATGTTATTATTGATTGGCATGCTATCGGTAATCTGCCGGAAAATGTTTATCCTCATTTTAATTATGCTACCAATTGGGCAGAAACTATAAACTTTTGGAAAATTATAGCTGAACATTATAAGGGTAATTCTACTGTGGCTTTTTATGAGTTGTTTAATGAACCATGTGATCAAGGAAAACCATTGAGTTGGGATGCGTGGCAGCCCCTGATGGAACAGTTGATAGATAGTATCAATATGATTGATGATCAGAAAGTATATTTGGTGGCTGGAATGAATTGGGCTTATTTACTTGATGAAGTCGTGCAAAAACCGGTAGATCGTAATAATGTTGCTTATGTGACACATCCTTATCCTCAAAAGGTAGATGCACCTTGGGAGGATAAATGGGAAAGAAACTGGGGGCATGTCGCTGACCATTATCCGGTGGTGGCTACCGAAATGGGATATGTGGTGAAAGGACAACGTGGTGAACACATTCCATGTATAGGTGATGAAAAATATGGTGAAGCTATTATTAATTATCTTGATAAAAAGGGAATTTCATACACAGTGTGGTGTTTTGATCCTTCTTGGGCACCTGCGCTTTTGGACGATTTTGACTTCAATCTCACACGACAAGGAGAATTCTTTAAAAGAAAGTTACAAATGAAATAGTTGTTTTTACTTACATTAAAATTTATTATTATGAAAAAGTTTTTATTCGTGTTGTTGGCCGTATGGGTTGCTACCACTAATCTTACGGCGCAAGTGGCTTCAGATGTCGTGATTTATAAAGGAACAGATATTGATCCGAATGGAAAGGCGGATGATAATATTTGGAAGGATATTACACCGGTTGATATAACCAACGTTTTTAATTATGAGGAGCCTACGGTAACCTCTTTCTTTAAGATGTTTTACACCGATGAATATATTTATGTCTTGGTTGATGTCACTGATGATGTTCATTATCCGGCTTGGTTGGCCAACGATGTAAAAAATCAATGGAAATATGATAAAGTAGAAATTTATTTTGATATTAACGATAATCTGAAAGATGGGCAAGGGCCTGCTTACATTGATGGTGTAATGGCACCTGGACATTACCAAATAGCACCTGCATTGACAGAAGAAGGTTATGGAGAACCATTTGTAACAGAGGGAGTATTATATGGGACTATGAGTGATATGGCTACAGTTTGTTATGATATGAAGCCCGACGGAAAAGGATATGTTGTAGAGTGCCAGATCCCTATTTATGCATTTGTTAATGATAAAGGCGAAGAGCTGGATGTAGATAAACTTACTTCTTTACCTCAAGGTATGGGCTTCGATATAATAATTGTTGATAATGACAATGATGGCAAAGGACGTAAAAGAGCTGTTTGGAAGAATATCGGACCTACTGAACCTTATAATAATATGGATGCCTGCGGTGTAATAACTTTTAGTACAGCTACTCCTTCCGGGTTATCTCAAACAGATACATCCTCTGTTTATGTTCACTATGATAAACGAGCGGAAACAGTTGCTGTTAAAGGTGATTGTAGTAGAGTTGTATTTATCGCTGCCTCTGGTTCAGAAGTGAAAACTGCTGAAACAAATATTTCGGAAATAGATGTGACTGATTTACAATCTGGTTTGTACCTTCTTAAATTATATTATGGTGACCATTTGCTGAAAGTGGTTAAGATCGTTAAATAATCTAATACTAAAGTTTATGAGAGAAAGTAGTTTAATACAGAAAGTTTGTTATAGTGCTTCTCGTAAAACATTTTTTTATTGTAAAATTACATTGTTGATATTATTGGGTGGGTTAATTCAATTGAATAGTACATATGTGTATGCGCAAAAAAATGTAAGTGAGGAGAAGGATAAAGGCGGGACAATTACAGGTAATGTAAGGGATGTAAACGGTGAACCGATTATTGGTGCTTCAATATTAGTAAAGGGCACAACGGCAGGTACTACAACTAACTTAGATGGATATTATACATTAAGTAATGTTGCTTCAAATGCAGTATTGATTATAAGCTATATTGGCATGAATACTCAGGAGGTGCATATTAAAGGAAAAGATCTGATAAATGTGACATTGGAAGATGCCTCCATTGGTATAGATGAAGTAGTTGTTGTAGGATATGGTACGCAAAAGAAGGTAAATCTAACAGGCGCTGTGTCAGCTGTAAAAGTGGATGAACAATTGGCAAGTCGTTCATTAACAAGTACATCATTGGCTTTGCAAGGGAAAGTGCCAGGATTATCAATAACGCAGAATTCTGGTATGGCTGGTCGTAATGATGTTAAAATGCTTGTTCGAGGAATGGGAACGGTGAATAATGCTGATCCGTTAGTTGTCGTTGACGGTATGCCTGATGTTGATATCGATCGTATTAATATAGATGATATTGAAAGTGTTTCTGTGCTGAAAGATGCTTCATCCTCTGCTATTTATGGTTCGCGTGCGGCCAATGGTGTTATTTTGATTACTACTAAATCCGGGCATGAATCAGCCCCCAAAATAGATGCTTCGGCTTCTTATACTATAGGTACTCCTACCCATGCATGGGAGTTTATGGCAGATTATCCACGGTCACTGACTTTGTTGCAACGTGATGCTGCTGTTTCTACTTTACCTGGTAATATAAGGTTCAAGGATGGTACTATCGATCAGTGGATGGCATTAGGAATGATCGATCCAGTTCGTTATCCGAATACTGATTGGTATGATGTTATTTTAAGAAATTCACAAGTTCAGAAATATAATCTTTCTGCGTCAGGGGGAAATAAAGTTTCTAACTTTTATATTTCTCTCGGAGTTATTGACGAGAAAGGTCTTCTTATTAATAATGATTATACTCGTTATAATTTGCGTGTGAATTATGATGCTAAAATTCGTTCGAATATGCATGTAGGAGTAAAAATTGCAGGTAATTGGTCGGATCTGCAGTATGCATTAACCAGTAATTTTGATGGTACTATCGATGCCAATGAAATGAGATATGCTATTGCGGGAGTAACACCTTATGATCCTATTACAGGATATTACGGAGGAGTGATGGCTTATGGTGAAGACCCTCAGATTTTTAATCCTTATAGTGCTTATAATACGCAGCTTACACAGAAAGAGAGACAGGAATTGAATGGTAATGTCTATTGGGATTGGAGTCCGGTAAAAGGATTGACTGCACGTTTGGACTATTCTTTGAATTATGGTAATGATTTTAGGTATCAGGCAGATACTCCTAATCGTGCTTATAACTTTCAAACGAATGATTTTGGTGCTCGCTATTTCGTAGAAGATAATGCTCCGATTTATAATTATACCAATAATAGCTATAAAACTCAGTTTAGTGCACGGTTAAATTATGATATTACCTTTTGTAAACATCATACGCTGAATGCTATGTTTGCTTTTAGTGAAGAGTATTGGCATACTCGTTATCAGATGTCAGGACGCAATGATCGTTTGCATTCATCTCTTCATGAAATTGATGCAGCTCTTACAGAGAAACAGTACACGGGAGGGAATTCAAGTGCTGAAGGATTGGTTTCTTATATCGGGCGTATCAATTATGCGGCGTATCAACGCTATTTATTTGAATTCAACTTGCGTTGTGACGGTTCATCTAAATTTCTTGACGGTTCTAAATATGGATATTTCCCATCAGCTTCAGTGGGATGGATTTTTTCAGAAGAGCCATTCATTAATAAATATGTGAAAGGATGGCTAAATCATGCTAAGTTGCGTGTATCTTATGGTGTGTTAGGAAATAATAGTGGTGTGGGACGCTACGAACAACAGGAGACTTTGACTACCAATAATTATATGATTGATGGCAAGATATTGAAAGGGTATGTCAATAAGAAAATGGTAAATCGTGATTTGAGTTGGGAAGAAACATCAGTTACCAATATCGGGTTGGATATGAAGTTTTTTAATAATCGTTTATCGGTTGAACTTGATTACTATGACCGGCTAACTAGTGGTATGATTCGGCCTTCAGATATGTCTGTTCATCTGACAGGTGCATATTCTGCTCCTCGTAAAAATATTGGTGAGCTGCGAAATAAAGGAGTAGAGGCCAACATTGTCTGGCGTGGAAGGGTTAATGAGTTTAATTATACTGTGAATGCTAATGCTTCTTATAATGCTACAGTACTGGAAAAGTGGAATGAGTATTTAGGGCGTAATCAGAAAAACAGCAATGATTATGTATTTATCAACATGCCATATAACTATGTATATGCCTATGAAGCTATTGGTATTGCACAAAGTTGGAATGATGTGTATAATGCTACTCCACAAGGTGCTCAACCGGGAGATTTATTATATAAAGACTTGAATGGTGATGGGAAGATTGATGATAATGATATGAAGGCTTTTCCACGCATTCAACGTGATCGTCCCACTACAAACTTTGCATTAAGTGGTAATTTTGAGTGGAAGGGATTTGATCTTTCTATAATGTTCCAGGGAGCTGCTGGCCGTAAAACATTTTGGTTAACTGCCAATAATAATCCCGATTTGCAAGAAGCGCGGCAAGCTACTACTTGGGATCATTGGACTAAACCTTGGTCGTTGGAGAACAGAGGAGGGGAATGGACTCGTTTAGGGGGAGCAAATAATCGAAAAGAATCTACCTTTTGGTTGGATAATCTGGCTTATTTGCGTCTGAAAAATCTGCAATTAGGATATACTATTCCTCAAAACCGGTTAAAAAAAATAGGACTTAGTTCTATCAGAATGTATGTATCTGCAGATAATCTGGCTACAATTACTAAATTTCGTGGATTAGATCCTGAAAAAGAAGGTAATATAAATGATGGTTATCCTCTGGTGAAATCGTTCACTTTTGGTATTAATGTAGGTATTTAAATTTAATATCATGAAAAATAGAAGAAATTATATATTGGGTATATTACTGGGTGGAGCATCAATACTTTTAATGGGGTGTGTAAATAGTCTTTTGGACCAAATTCCTACAACTGAATTAGGCAATACGGAATTCTGGCAAACAGAAGAGGATGCAACGAATGGCTTAATGGGGGCGTATGCTGATGTACGCGGTCTTTTTAGTAGAGATTATTATTTTGATGGACAAGGTGAGTATGTTCGTGTCAGAGATGGTAGCGGTAGTCTGAGTAATACCACTACCAATATAACACAGGGGGCCGCTTACAAAGGAGGATGTTATTTCCCTGATCCGTCTTACCGTTTTGGAGCAAAGTTCGATACGTATTATAAGTTCTGTTATGGCGGCATACATCGGGTCAATTATGTGATAGAGAATACACTGAAAATGATCCCAAATGCAAAAACGGAAGAATCAAAGAAGAAGCTTGAAACCGTTATCGGTGAAGCCAGGTTGTTAAGAGGAATGATTTATTTTCGACTGATTTCTATGTGGGGTGATGTGCCGTATATAGATCATGTGGTGTACAATCAGACGGAGATGGATAAAATAGTACGTACTTCCATTGCGAAAATCAAAGATTATATTATTGAAGATTTTAACTATGCTTTTGAGAAACTTCCGATAAAATCAGAGCAGATAGGGCGGGCGTCTAAACCTGCAGCTTTAGCGTTTAAAGGTAAACTTGAACTTTATTGGGCTTGTTGGAATCATTTCGGATGGCCGGAACTTGATACTTTTACTCCAAGCGAAGAGGAGGCTAAAAAAGCGTATAAGGCTGCCGCTGATGATTTCCATGCAGTGATTAATAACTATGGATTAAATTTGTTTAGGAATGGTGAACCTGGTGAATGGGGAGAACTGGGTGATGCAAATGTACTACCTAACTACTTCTATTTGTTTCTTCCTACTACAGGTAACGTCAATACTGATGGTGAAATTATTTTTGCATTTACTCATGGAGGGCCTGGAACTGGACAAGGGGAATCATTGATGCGTGATTTCGCAGGGCGTAACATTCAGAATTCTCAGTGTTGGGTGACACCTACATTCCGTTTAGCAGATCGTTATCAATCTACTATAACAGGTGATTTCACAGATCCGTTGATTCCAATGAACCCGAATGCGCCAAATGCAAGAACCACTAAAAATTCAGCAGTGAATCCGGAAAGTTATTTGAATCGTGATTATCGTATGAAAGCATCAATGTTGTGGGATTATGAAATGATCCAAGGATTAGCATCTTTAAAGAAAACAGATTGGGTACCATTCATATATAAATCATGGAATGCTAAAGTTACAATTGATGGAAAACAGTATACATCGTATAATACCGATGGTACAAACTCTGGATATGTTTTCCGTAAATTTGTTCGTAACTACGAAGGTGCAGATCGTGGTGAAGGTGACTATAACTGGCCGGTAATTCGTCTGGCTGATGTTTATCTAATGTATGCAGAAGCAACAAATGAATTGTACGGACCACAGGAGGATGCTATTGCTTTGGTTAATAAAATCCGGCATAGGGGAAATTTACCTCCTTTGGCCTCTGACAAGATTTCTGACAAAAAAGCCTTCTTCGACGCTATCGAGCAGGAACGTATTATAGAACTGATAGCTGAAGGACATCGCGCTTTTGACTTGCGTAGATGGAGAGCTATTGAAAGAGTGTGGGGGGAACCGGGATCAGAAGAGGTTTGGATGGGTGATACACACAGTGATAAAGTATATAGCTGGTATAAGAATTTGAATGAGAGATTGTATCAACAAGCTTATATTTTTCAGATTCCACCTAAAGAACGTGATCGTAATCCGAACTTAACTCAAAATACTCCTTGGCTATAATAGCCAGAAGGCCTATAAAGAATGTTGAATTCAAATTAATAATGAAAGTAATGAAAAAATATATAGTTATTTTTTTTATAGTATTAACCTGGATCGGATGTACAAATCTTCCGATTGATGAAGATGGATTGTTAATTACCGAACGTTCAGAATGTTATGTAAGTAGTTTCGAACTTTTGGGCGTTGATTATCAGACTGTGAGACATGGAGCAGCCGTTATTGATACGATGAAGCAAACCATTCATGTGGAAGTACTGTATGGTACTGATCTGAAGAATCTTTATCCTCAGTTTTCTTTGGTAACAGATGCTAAATTGGAACCTAAGATAGAAGGGAAAGTTGACTTTTCGGATTTGACAAATCCTAAGCAATATACGGTTATTTCGGGTAATAGAAAAGTTCGGAAAATATATACAGTTTATGTTAGTGTACAACAGAAATAAAATGAATACGATGAAGTCTATTGAATATTATTTTTTAATGGTTATCGTTGGTTTATGTTTCGTTTTTACATCTTGTGAGAATGAATACGAGGTACCTGCGGCTGGAACAACTTTACAAAATGATTGTATAAAGCGTTCATTGGGACCTAATCTGGTGGGGGCGAAAATAGAATTTGCTTATGCTATGGCACTTCCTCCTTCCCAAGGAAAGCTGATTTCTGCAAAGGTCAAGGCTTCTATTGCCGGAGCAGACGGTACTTATCTGGAACACAGATCGTTTTATACGGATCAGGGAGGAGATGATAAAGGAGTTGAGATCGGTAGCCCGTCAGTAACAGAAGGAATGATGACGGAAGTTACATTTACGAAAGATACATGTGCAGCAACGTTACGTTACTATTATGTGATTCCTGAAGAAGCTCGTGGTAAGAATATCTCTTTTAGTTTTTATGCGACAGACAGTAATGGTAGAAGTGTCTCATACGACATGGGGACATATTTTATATCTAATATGGATATAAAACTTGATATGATAATTCCTACGGATAGTTATCTTTCTATCTCGGATATGGCAGTGTATACCAATGAGAATATGCCAACTAAAGCGGACAAGATTGATTTGGTATATCTATATCGTAGGATTTCCGGGATTGATTTTTTGCATGCATTAGTTTCACCAGGAGTCGGCTCGGATTATTTACCAGAGATTGTTTTGCCGGAAGGAGTGAATCGGATGACATCATTACAAAGAACTTTTGGAGCTATTGACCAACAACTTGCTCGTGATCAATATGGAACATTTATTGATGATTTGGATTTCTATCAGATGAATTTTAGTAATGCTTCCAATTTTATTGTTAACATAAAGAAAGATGCAGGAACATGGGTTGAAACTGCTGATGGAATATATCGTGCTTTTATTTATGTCAATAAAGTGGATAATGCAAAAAAAACAATGACAATTAGCGTTAAACGATTGCGAGTGAAATAATCGTTTTTTTCAAAATTTATATGTGAGACACTAAGGTGAAGTATACTTGTTATGGAACCTTAGTTGTCTCATGTAACCCCTTTTTCTATTCTCATTTTTAATAGGTTTGTAATTTAATATAAATAATATGGCATTGAAAAGTGTTCGTTTATTCTCTCTGTTTATTCTATTGGGTATTACTTTATATTCTAAAGCTCAGAATCTCCGGATCGATGGATATAAGGGGATTTGGTATACAATTGGCCAAAAGTCGGAGTATGGAGACAAATATTCTGGTGGATTGGCTACTTATACAGCTAATCATACTCCTGTGGCTATCTATGCCTCAAAAGTTGATAAAACCTTTTTTGTTTATGGAGGGACCACCAGTGAAAAAGATAAGCATTTACTGATTATGATATCTTGTTATGATCATAAAAGTGGAACATTGGCCCGCCCAGTTGTTGTGTGTGATAAGATGGGAGTGGATGATCCTCATGATAATGCTTCTCTTACTATAGATAGCGATGGATTTATTTGGGTATTTGTAAGTGGGAGGAATGTTAGTCGTCTGGGACAAGTATACAAAAGTACAATGCCATATTGTATTGATCATTTTGAGAAAAAGTATCAATCGGTAATAACTTATCCTCAGCCTTGGTATATAGAAGGTAAGGGATTTATTCATCTTTTTACGAAGTATACTGCTGAACGTACGTTTGGTAGAGAACTTTATTGGTCGACGAGTCCTGATGGAATAAACTGGACTCCGGATAAGAAATTAGCTGGTATGGGAGGACATTATCAGCTTAGTAATGTATGGAAGAACAAAGTTGTTACTGTTTTTAATTATCATCCTGACGGAGGAGCAGATTCTCGGACTAATGTTTATTTGGTTCAGACAGAAGATATGGGACAAACCTGGCAAACAGTGGATGGTGTGACATTAACTACTCCATTGACTTCTCCGCAAAGTGCAGCTTTGGTATATGATTATCAAAAAGAGAATAAATTAGTGTACTTGAATGATTTGAATTTTGATAAAGATGGTAATCCTATTATTCTGGCAGTTATAAGTAAACATTATCAACCGGGCCCCAAAGGAGATCCCCGAGAATGGGTTGTACTTCACAGAAAAAACGGACAGTGGTACTCACATGTGTTATGCTCTTCTTCTCATAATTATGATATGGGGTCTATTTATGTAGATAATGATGTCTGGACAGTGATTGGACCGACAGAGGATGGACCGCAAAAATTTGGTACCGGAGGAGAAATTGCTTTGTGGAAAAGTTGGGATGAAGGCCAACACTGGACTAAAGTAGCAAATGTTACTAAGAATAGCCCACGAAACCATTCGTATGTTCGTCGTCCTTTATATGCTCATAATGATTTTTATGCATTCTGGGCAGACGGGAATGCTGATAGTATGTCTGTGTCAAAACTTTATTTTACAGACAAAAATGGGAGTCAGGTATACGAAATGCCCTATCGGATGAAAACTGATTATGAAAAACCAATTGCAGTATATAATCAGAATTCGTATCAACCATTTGGTGTGAATTTGGCATGTGCAGAATTTGATGAAGCAAATTTACCAGGTAAATATGATAAGCATTATACTTATCCGAAAGTAGAAGAATTGGATTATTTTAAAGATAAAGGATTGAAACTGATTCGTTTTCCTTTTAAGTGGGAAAGGATACAGCATGAGTTGAATGGTGAACTTAATTCTGTAGAGCTGAAACGGATTAAAGATTTTGTAGGTGAGGCAGAGAAAAGAAGTATAAGCGTGATTCTTGATTTACATAATTATGCACGACGTTATCACCAAGGAGTGAAATGTATTATTGGTACTAATGGGGTAACCTTAGATCACTTTGCAGATTTTTGGCGGCGTTTTGCCATGGAAATGAGTTCATTCTCCAATATCTATGGCTACGGATTAATGAATGAGCCTCATGATTTAGGGAGTTCGGTTTCCTGGTTTCAAATGGCACAGAAAGGTATTGAGGCAATAAGAAAAAGTGATCAAGAACGACCAATAATTATTGGGGGGGACGATTGGAGTTCTGCGGAGAGATGGGTAGAGAAGAGTGATACATTGAAATATTTAAAGGATCCTGTGAATAATTTGATTTATGAGGCGCATGTTTATTTTGATGCGGATGCTTCGGGAAGTTATAATGGATCATATGATACGGAGAAAGGATCTCCTACACGAGGGATAGAAAGGGTTCGGCCATTTGTTAATTGGCTTAAAAATAATCAGTTAAAAGGGTTTGTTGGTGAATATGGTGTTCCGGATGACGATGAGCGTTGGTTGGTCACTATGGATAACTTTTTAAATTATCTACAGAGCGAAGGTGTGAATGCTACCTATTGGGCAGCAGGTCCATGGTGGGGTAAATATCCTCTTAGCCTTACACCAAAAGGTGGGAAAGATGCTCCGCAAATGAAGATAGTAGAAAAATATCTTACTACCAGTTATCGGCATTGGGTAGATGGAGCACTTGCTAAAGCCGAAAAACAGGCTTTATTGATGGCCAGACATCTGAAAGATAAAGAAGGTAAATTACCGCGCTCTTTGAACTCTAATGGAGAACTAGTGACCTCTTCTTCTGATTGGTGGTGTAGTGGCTTTTTCCCTGGTGTATTGTGGTATTTGTATGAAAATAATAAGGGTAGTGAAGAACTGTTTGATTATGCTAATTTATATACTAAACGTATTGAAAAGGAACAGTTCAACACGAGTACTCATGATTTGGGGTTTATGCTGTATTGTAGTTATGGGAATGGATTTAGATTGAATCCGACATCTGAATCAGAGGGAGTTCTTATTAACGGTGCACACGCTTTATCTGCAAGGTATAATCCGGTTGTGAAGTGTATCCGTTCCTGGAATAAATGGCGTGATTATTCTTATCCTGTGATTATAGATAATATGATGAATCTGGAGATGTTAATGTGGGCTTATAAGAGAACGGGAGACGATACTTTTAAGAATATAGCCATTTCTCATGCGAATACGACGAAATTGCATCATTTTCGAGAGGATTATAGCTCCTTTCATGTGGTTGCTTATGATTTGAAAAGTGGTAAAGTGTTGCAGCGAGGGACTGATCAGGGATATGGTGACGATAGTTCTTGGGCACGTGGACAAGCATGGGCACTTTATGGGTATACGATGATGTATCGTGAGACAGGAAATGAAGATTATTTGAATTTAGCATGGCATATCGCAGATTTTATACTGAATCACCCACATCTGCCGAAAGATAAAATTCCATATTGGGATTTTGATTCTCCTGGTATACCTGATGATTATAGAGATTCTTCGTCTGCTGCTATTATCGCTTCCGCTTTGTTGGAATTGAGTAAATATTCGGAGGGTCATCGTTGTGAAAGGTACTACACAGTAGCGGAACAGCAACTTCGTATGCTTGCTTCGGATGAGTATATGGCTGAAGTAGGAACAAATGGTTTTTTTATATTAAAACATGGAGTAGGAAATATTCCTCAGAATTCAGAATTGGATGCTCCTTTGAGTTATGGTGATTATTATTTCATAGAGGCTCTTTTGCGGTATCGAAATTATTAAAAACAGAGAACATATGAGAACTATTTTTCTTTTGATATTCTTTTTACTTTTTCAGGGGGAATTAAATATGTATGCACAAGTATTACCTTCACATCCCCGTATATTAATGTCTGGTGGAGAGGAAATAGAAATTAAAGAAGCTTTATCTATGGATACTCTTTGGACTGGTTTACATCGAAATTTCCTCAAAGAATGTAATAATCTGCTTAATCGGCCATTGTTGGAAAGGAAAAAGGTGGGTATGCGGTTATTAGCTACTTCTCGAGAAGCTCTTCGAAGAATATTATTTTTGTCTTATGCGTATCGTATTACTGGAGATGAAATATATTTTCAACGTGCAGAGGAAGAATTACTTACTGTTTGTCGTTTTTCTGATTGGAATCCATCTCATTTTCTGGATGTGGCTGAAATGGTCTTAGGAGTTGCCATTGGTTTTGATTGGTTGTATACTAAGTTATCGGCTGATTCACGCAGAATCATTAGTGAAGCTATCATGACGAAAGGGCTCTTACCTGCACAGGATGAGAGATATAATTGGTATTTGAAAGCAAATCATAATTGGAATCAAGTATGTAATGCAGGTATAGCAATTGCTGCTTTGGCGGTTTATGAACAAAATCCGGAAATGTGTAGATCTCTTATTCGGCAGGCAGTAGAATCTGTAAAGCTCCCTATGGCTGAATATGCACCTGACGGGGCATATCCTGAAGGGTATTCATATTGGAGGTATGGAACAACTTTTAATGTTCTTTTATTGGGAACCCTGGAGAAAGTTGGTGATTGGGATTTGTTGCCAGCTTTGTCGTCAGGTTTTATGAATACCCCTTATTATTATGAGCAGATGGTTGGTCCAACCGGGTATAGTTTTAATTATGCAGATTGTGGTGATGAGCATGGGTTAGCACCTGTTATGTTTTGGTTTGCAAAGAAAACTGGGGATCTTTCTTTATTATGGACAGAAAAAAGCTTCATGCAAAAAGATAAATGTTCTGGCTATTTGGCAAATAGACTGTTTCCGCTAATATTTTTATGGGGTAGAAATATAGAAATAGACAAAATTGTTCCTCCTGAAAAAATGATGTGGATAGGAGGGGGCATTACACCAGTTGCATTGATGCGTACTTCTTGGACTGATAAAAATGCTTTGTATGTGGGCATTAAAGGAGGAACTTCCAGTAGTAATCATTCACATATGGATGCCGGATCCTTTGTGATGGATGCTATGGGGATACGATGGGCTATGGATTTGGGAATGCAAAACTATGAATCTTTGGAATCGAAAAAAATGCAAATCTGGAGTAATGACCAACATTCAGAGCGTTGGAAGGTTTTTCGTTATAATAATTATGCTCATAATACCCTTACGATTAATAATAAATTACATGATGTAAAAGGGTATGCGTGTTGGAAATCATTTATCGATAGTGAGAGTTTGAAGTCTGCAACGATTGACTTGACTACTATTTTTAAGGATGAACTGCTCTTTTGTCAAAGAGAAATTGCGATGGTGAACGGTACTTATGTAGTGGTGAGAGATAGTGTGAAAACAGATGCTACAAAGCAAGCTCTTTTACGTTGGACTATGTTGACAAGAACTCAGGTAAGAGAGATACAGAAGGATGGCTTTATACTGGAGCAAGATGGGAAAAGGATGAATGTGAAAATTAAAAGTCGGAATCAGGTTCAAATAAAAAGATGGTCTGCACAATCCGGTAATAGTTATGACGCTCCGAACCCTAATGTTGTTTTGATAGGATTTGAAGCTATTATTCCGGCTGGAGAGGAAGCGGTTTTTGAAACAGTTCTATGCCCGGAACAATTGGTTTATTAGTATAGGTTTAAAAAATATCATAGAATAATATGAAAATACGATTTTTTTTCTTGTTAATATGTTTTCTATCCGCTGGCTATTCTTGGCGCCTGCATGCAAAAATTGTATTACCCGCTATGTTTACGGACAATATGGTATTACAACGACAAACTGAAGTAGCTTTTTGGGGAACGGCTACTCCGAGGTGTACTGTAACAATTAAAACTTCTTGGAACAATAAAGAGTATTTGGTTAATTCATCAGATAAAGGTGAGTGGCGGACAAGAATATCTACTCCTCAGGCAGGTGGTCCATATTATATTATTGTCTCAGATGAAACGAGAATTCGTTTGGATAATGTATTAATTGGTGAAGTTTGGCTTTGTGCCGGACAATCCAATATGGAGATGCCAATCGGAAGTTGGGGGAAAATAAATAATTATGAAGCAGAAATTCGTTTGGCTCAATGTCCCGAAATACGTGTTTTGCATGTTGAACGTGCTGCTAGTTTGTCACCACTCAGTGATTTGAAGAAGGTACGTAAGGGGACTTGGCAGGTTTGTTTGCCGGAGTTTGCAGCAAACTTTTCTGCCGTTGCGTATTTTTTCGCTAAGAATCTTCATCGCCATTTAAATGTTCCTATTGGAGTAATTACGGCCTCGTGGGGAGGGACTATTGCAGAATCGTGGATTAGTAAAGAAGCAATAACCCGGATAACTGATTTAGATAGTTGTGAAAAGGATACTCTCAAAGAATATTCCGTTGATAGAGATGGTCCTAATATCCATTCTGTACTTTTTAATGCAATGATTCATCCTATCATTCCTTATACTTTAAAGGGAATCATTTGGTATCAAGGTGAATATAATTGTGCCCGTGCAGAACAGTATAAAGATATATTTCCGCTCCTGATTACTGATTGGCGTAAACAATGGAAACAAACGCTGCCCTTTTATTTTGTACAGTTACCTAATTTTGGAGAAAGAAATGAGGAGCCGACTGGTGCACAATGGGCTGAATTAAGAGAAGCTCAATTTGAAACGTTGTGTATGGCTAATACTGGGATGGCAGTAACCATAGAACTGGGAGAAGCCAAGAATGTACATCCCAAAAGAAAGAAAGAGGTCGGTGACAGGTTGGCATTAATAGCAAGGGCTAAGACTTATGGAGAAGATATTGTTTATTCCGGGCCTCTGTATAATTCATATATCATTGAAAATAATCAGGTGAGGATTAAGTTTGATCACGTTGGTGGCGGGCTAAAGATTAAAGGAGGGGATTTGATAAAAGGTTTCTCAATAGCTGGTCCGGATCACAAGTTTTATTGGGCAGAAGCTGAAATAGATGGAGAAGAAGTAGTGGTTAGTTCTCCTAATGTTCCTTATCCACTTGCAGTGAGGTATGCTTGGGCTGCTAATCCAGAATGTAATTTGTATAACGGGGCTGATTTACCAGCCTCACCGTTTAGGACAGATCATTGGAAATAAAGTATAGTGTTGTTTTAAATTTTAATAGTATGAAAAATGTATTATTAGGGTCTGATAATAAAGAAGTTGGTTATCAGTGTAATGATTCGTATGTACATCTTGAATTACCGTCGCTGAATATAAATAAGCTTCTGTGTTTAAATACCTGGGTATTGAGACTGAACAATGCTTTGAAATAAATGATAGAGGGTTTTGTACAACTATTATAAATATTGAAAGTAAAAATAAATTTAATGGATTATCATTCTTTTCTTTCTTGTATTGATTTTACTATTGTTGCCGTTTACTTGGGGGTATTGGTCTTTATAGGATTTCATTTGAAGCGTCGTGCATCTCAGAATCTGGAATCATATTTGTTGGGGGGTAAACATATCCCATGGTATTTGCTGGGATTATCTAATGCCTCTGGTATGTTTGATATTTCTGGTACTGTATGGTTGGTTGGTATAACTATTGTATATGGACTTAAGAGTATTTATATACCTTGGCTTTGGCCTGTTTTTAACCAAATATTTCTGATGGTTTATTTATCGGCTTGGTTACGTCGTTCCAATTGTACGACAGGAGCAGAGTGGATTCGCTTTCGTTTCGGAACGGATAATGGTGCTGTGACTTCTCATTGGATTATTGTTGTGTTTGCTATTTTGGTTGGACTGGGCATGTTGGCTTACGGTTTTATTGGTATGGGTAAATTTGTGGAGATATTTATGCCATTAAAAAGCGTCTTTCCTTTTTTGTCTTTTCTTCCTGATACATATATTCCTCATGTCTGGGGTGTTATTTTTACTCTGTTTGCAGTATTCTATGCTTTGATGGGTGGAATGATGAGTATTGTTTGGGCAGATGTGGCACAATACATCATTATGGGTTTAGCTTCCGTGGCTGTAGCTATTATTGCGATATTGCATTTAGATATCATTGAGTTTTCTTCTTGGTTACCAAATAGTTGGTTTTCTCCGTGGTTTGGGCAAGAGTTAAATATGACTTGGACAGGTAAGTTTGTTGAGTTTAACAATAAAATAGGTAGTGATGGTTACCAGCTTTTCAGCCTTTTCTTTGGATTAGTTCTTTTGAAAGGTGTGTTAGCTAGTGTTGCTGGCCCGGCTCCTACTTATGATATGCAAAAAATACTGTCAACTCGTTCTCCTCGTGAAGCAGCTTTGATGAGTGGCTCGGTCACATTGGTATTGATGCCGGTTCGTTATATAATGATTACAGGCTTTGCTATATTAGGGCTTATTTTGTTTAATCAGATACAGGGGCAAATTACTACTCCTGCCGGTGTGATTGATTTTGAGTTAGTTCTTCCGGCAGTAATTAATCACCCTTGGATTCCAGCTGGAATAACTGGGTTGATTCTTGCAGGATTACTGGCTGCATTTATGTCTACTTTTGCAGGAACTTTAAATGCAGTTCAGGCATATATTGTTAATGATATTTATATAAAGTATTTTAAGAAAGATGCGACACCCAGACAAGCCAATCGTGCAAATATTGTTGTGGGTTTAATTGTTGTTGTTGTCAGTATTTGTTTTGGAGTATTAGCACAAGATGTGAATAGTGTGTTACAATGGATTACTAGTGCATTGTATGGTAGCTATATTGCGGCGAATATCTTAAAATGGCATTGGTGGAGATTTAATGGACGTGGTTTTGCCTTAGGTATGGCTGCAGGCATGATTCCGGCATTGATTCTTCCGATAGTTCCTTACTTTGACGGAGTGTTACCTTTATACTATTTTCCGATTATTTTTATTTGCTCTATTGTTGGATGTGTATGGGGAACTTATTCAGTACCTCCTACCGATTTAGAGGTTTTGAAGGAGTTTTATAAAACAACTCGTCCATGGGGAATTTGGAAGCCTATTGATGTACTTGTTAAAGCTGAAACTCCTGATTTTAAGGAAAATTCTGATTGCTGTAGAGATCTTATTAATGTTGGAGTTGGGATTATCTGGCAGACAGCTCTGGTGGCGGCGTCGATTTATCTCGTTTTACAGCAATTCATTTATTTTATTGTAGCAGTTATTATTGTTATAATTACTTCAGTAATATTAAAAAGGAATTGGTTTAATAAACTGGAAAATTGAATTTAATAAATAATATTACAGATTATGAAATTTGGATTTTTTGATGACGATAAGCGTGAATATGTGATTACAAACCCACGAACTCCATGGCCATGGATTAACTATTTAGGAACAGAAGATTTCTTTAGCTTGATTTCTAATACAGGAGGCGGATATACGTTTTGTAAGGATGCAAGATATAGGCGTATTACACGATATCGTTATAATAATGTACCAATAGACGACGGAGGGAAATATTTTTATATCAATGATGGGGAAAATATATGGAGTCCGGGTTGGAAACCTTGTAAAACAGAGTTGGATAAATATATTTGCAGGCATGGGTTGAATTATACGGTTATTACCGGGGCTAAAAATGGTCTCGAGGTAGAGATCTTGTATATGGTACCATTGCATACATGGGCAGAAGTTCAGAAAGTTACGTTGAAGAATACAACAAATCAAATAAAACGATTTAAAGTATTTTCGTTTGTTGAATGGTGTCTGTGGAATGCTCAAAGTGATATGGAAAATTTCCAGCGTAATCTTTCATTAGGTGAGGTGGAGGTAGAAAACTCAATTCTATTTCATAAAACAGAGTATAGAGAACGACGGAATCATTATTCTTATTATTCGGTGAATGTACCTATAAATGGTTTTGAAACGGATCGTGAATCATTTTTAGGAATGTACAATGGTTTTGATCAACCTCAGGCGGTAACTCAAGGAAGGGTATGTAACAGCATAGCACATGGTTGGTCGCCAATAGCGTCTCATTATATTGAAATTGAGTTGGGACCGGGAGAGTTAAAAGATTTGATCTTTGTTTTAGGATACGTTGAGAATGGTGAAAGTGAGAAGTGGGACAAGGAACAGAAACTAAATAAAAAGTGTGCATATGAAGTAATTGATAGATTTAATACTGTTGATTCTGTAGGCCGAGCTTTTAATGAATTAAAAGAGTATTGGGACCATTTGTTGAGTGCATATGTACTGGAATCACCGGATCCTAAACTTAACCGAATGGTGAATATCTGGAATCAGTACCAGTGCATGATAACTTTCTGCTTTTCTCGTTCTGCCTCATATTTTGAGAGTGGTATAGGGCGTGGCATGGGGTTTAGAGATTCTAATCAAGACTTGATTGGCTTTGTTCATCAGATACCAGAACGAGCTCGTCAGCGTATTATTGATATTGCATCGACACAATTTTCTGATGGTGGTTGTTATCACCAGTATCAACCTCTGACGAAGAAAGGAAATAATGAGATAGGACAAGGGTTTAATGATGATCCTATGTGGCTGATTTTTGGCACTATACATTACTTAAAGGAAACGGGTGATTTTTCCATCTTACATGAACAGGTTCCTTTTGATAATCAGAAAGGATCGGAAGCTTCACTCTTCTTCCATCTTCAAGTTTCTTTTGAGCATATTGTGAATAATTTAGGGCCTCATGGTTTGCCTTTAATAGGGCGGGCGGACTGGAATGATTGTTTAAATTTGAATTGTTTCTCAAGTAATCCGGATGAGAGTTTTCAAACTACGGAAAATAAATCGGAGGGTACAAAAGCTGAGAGTTTAATGATAGCTGGATTGTTTGTAATGTATGGACGAGAATATGCAAGACTGTGTAAGATATTAAATAAGAATATTGAGGCAGAAAAGGCATACAAGCATGTAGATGAGATGGTTGAGGCGGTGATGAAATATGGATGGGATGGCAATTGGTTTTTACGGGCCTATGATTATTGGGGGCGGAAGATCGGTTCGGAGGAGAATGAAGAAGGGAAAATCTTTATAGAATCGAATGGTTGGTGTGCAATGGCTCAGATCGGATTGGAAGAGGGAATGGTGGAAAAAGCTTTGGATGCGGTGAAAGAAAGATTGGATTGCCAGTATGGTATAGTATTGAACAACCCGGCTTTTTCAAAGTACTATAAAGAGTATGGGGAAATATCGACTTATCCTGAAGGATACAAGGAAAATGCTGGAATATTTTGTCATAACAATCCATGGATTATGATAGGTGAAACCATTCGTGGACGCGGAGATAACGCTTGGGAATATTATAAAAAAATATGCCCAGCTTATCTTGAGAGTATCAGTGAACTTCATAAAATGGAACCTTATGTTTACTCTCAAATGATAGCAGGAAAAGATGCTTATAAACCTGGTGAGGCGAAAAACTCATGGTTAACAGGAACAGCTTCTTGGAATTATTTTGCCATAACGCAATATATTTTAGGTATTCGGCCAGAGTATGACGGTCTGTTGATTGATCCGTGCATACCTTCTTCATGGCGTAAATTTAGGGTGAAACGCAGATTTAGGGGAGCTATTTATGATATCGTAATAAATAATCCAAAAGGAAAAATGAAAGGAGTTAAGCAAATTATAGTAAACGGTGAAAAACTTGAAGGTTCCTTCATTCCAGCGATGTTAGCCGGTAGTACTTATAAAGTTGAGGTAATAATGTAGTATTTATAAAATAAATAAACATGAGAAAGAAAATGGATGTTCGGAGAAGGGGGGATGAATTCGGGAGGAAAGGGAGGTAGTCATTGTTAATAGTATTGTGTGCTAGAATCTATGTTAGCGATGTAAAAAGAAGGGGATTTTTATTGTTATATGTATAGGTGTAGCATTCCCCTTTTTTATAAATTGTTGATGTTACTAATTTGATGTTGAATTAAAAAAAGTGAATCTGATGAAAATCTTGAAACTGCTATTTTGGGTTTCTCTGTTGCCCTTTGTATCTGTACAAGGTAGAATAATAAAGGTTTTGGCTATTGGGAATAGCTTTTCTGAAGATGCTGTTGAGCAGAATCTGTATGAATTGGCTGTTGGTGGTGGGGATACATTGATTATTGGAAATATTTATCGTCCTGGGCAAAGTCTACAGTCACATTGGAAAATGGCTATTTCAGAAGAAGCTTTCGAGTATAGAAAAATTGAGAATGGAAAGAAAACGAATGTTCATAAGAAAATGCATGAGTGTATTACAGATGAAAACTGGGATTATATTACATTCCAGCAAGCCAGTTATGATTCAGGATTGCTGGAATCTTATGAACCCTGGTTATCTAATTTGTTGGAATATGTAAGGAGGTATATTACTAATTCTACTGTAAAAATAGGGTTACATCAAACTTGGGCTTACGCTCAGAACTCGACTCATTCTGGATTCTCTGTATATGGTAACAGTCAAATAGATATGTACCAAGCTATCGTAACGGCTGTTTCCATAGTAGCTCAACGCCATGCTAATGAGATAGCGTTTGTGGTACCTTCAGGAACTGCTATTCAGAATTTGCGTAACACTTTTGTTGGAGATACTCTTTGTCGTGATGGTTATCATTTGAGTTTGGGATTAGGACGTTATACTGCGGCATGTACTTGGCTTGAGATAATAACCGGACAGAATCCCGAAACGAGCTCTTATAGTCCTTCTTCATTGACAGAGCAAGAGGTTTTGTTAGCAAGAAAAGCAGCGCATACAGCTGTCCTTTATCCCTATGCTTCTGTTAGGATTGATGAATAGGGACTTTAATATGGTACTGTTCACTATTTTGTGTAGATAGAAGGTACTCTCCATAATATTGTGGACAGTGCCTTGGAAAACGTTATTTCTTTTCCTTCTTTAGTACTTTCTCAATTGCATGGCTCAGACTGTCTGTTGGGATATCTCTTGCAAGTATCCTGCCGCCTGGAGATACGAGTATATTGGTTGGTAATTTTAGTATGGCATATTGTTTGGCAGTCTCCAGATTCCACCCAGTAAAGGTACATACCTGTTCCCAGGTTAGTGTATCTTGCTTTATCTTATTTTTCCAGTCTTCTTTATTTATGTCGAGTGAAATACCTAATATGCCAAATTCTTTGTTCTTTTTATACTTGTTGTTTATCTTGCGCAGTTCCACATTTGTAGAATCACACTCTTCGCACCAGGATGCCCAGAAATTGATGAGCATATATTTGTCCTTGAACTTATCTAAGCGTGTTACTTTTTCTCCTTTTTGATTGGGAAGGCTGAAGAAAGGAGCTGTCTTGCCTTCATTCACTTTTTCTATTTGGGTGATATTTTCGGTCAACTGTCCAATGGAAGGTTTATCTTGAAGTACTCCTGCCATCACATCAATCAGCTCTTTTATCTTTTTAAAGTCAGGAGTTTCCTTTTGTACAAAATACTTGTCCAGCAGATAAATGCTGACGAAAGAATTGTTGTGCTGGCGGATAAATTCTTCTGCTTTTGCTTCGAGCATTTTTTCGGAGGGTATGCCCGGCCCTTGCAGCGTTGCTTGGAAGGCTGAGAACTCTTCATTATAAATATTTCCCTCAATATTCAGGTGGTCCAGGTTGTTTGCATTCCCTTGTACCTTGATTTTCTCTTTTTTATCAAGAAAAATCGGATACTCTGTTTCCCCTTTCAAGAGTAGCATGGCTGTGGTGATGGTGTCTACTTTTAATGAATGAGAGAACTTGCCTCCCTTCACATATATAGTATCTATATGCTGGTAGAGTCCGTCGATGCCATATAAATAGATTGTATCGTCTCCCAGTCCTTTAATTTCTCCGGTTATGCTTGTTGTATCTGCATTTTTCTTGCAGCCTGTCAGGCAGATTATCAGGATGAGCAAGATATTTATTTTCTTCATTTTTGCATCTTTTCTGCGAAAGTACGGGTTTTATGGATAAAAAAAAAGAATTGCTCACCATAAATGATGAGCAACTCCTTTTTTTCAAATAAAATACGAAGGATTCGTTTATTTGATAATATTCATAAAGTCTGAGTTAACGAAGTATTTTGCGAACTCAAGATCAGTTGCAGCTTTCTTAGCTAATGAAGAGTCTTTAGCAACTGCGCTTTTCAGACTGCTTGTTAACATAGAAAGATTGTTAGTTCTTGCACCTAATACAGCCATCAGATAGTCTGTGTAAGCATCCGGTTTTTCTACACCAGCCAATGTGTTTTTAGCTTTGTTGTAGTCCTTAGCCAGGATCTGAGCAAGAGCAGCACTATTTGTCTTAGCGTCACCGAATGAGTTTACAGCTCTTTCATACTGACCTTGTGCAATGTACAGGTTACCCATTGTTTCGCCCAGTTCTTTAGCGCCAGAAGCCTTACCTAAGTAAGATTCAGCAGCGCTCTTATCACCTTTAGCCAGAGCTACAAGACCTAAGTTCATGTTAACTTCAGGAGCAGCCTGAATGTTAGCAGCTTTCTTCAGGTATGATTCAGCTTTGTCAATGTTACCAGCCTGATAAGCCAATTTACCAAGGTTGTTGAATGCACGGTAGTCATTCGGGAACAACTCAGTAGCTTTTGTATAGATTACTTCTTTCTTACCGTTGTCATTAGTCAGTGTTGCAGCATACAGCAATTCTTCCAAAGTCAGTTCTTTAGGATTAGAAGAAGCCAAAGAAGCGATTTCGTCGTCAGACTTACCAATGATCTCATAGTTCAAAGTCAAACGAGAACGACGCAATTGCGGCAGGATTTCGTCAGCCAAAGTTTTGTAAACAGAAGAGATGTTTTTGATTTCTTGTTCTCTTTGTTCAGGATCCTGATACATAGAGAGTACGCGAAGGATCAATTCTTTGTCCTGGATGTTTGATTTAGAAACCAGTTCCTGGAAACCTTCCCAGTCCTGAGCTGTGTATTTAGCATCGATAGCTGCATCGATCTTAGCTTTCTTAAGGTCTTTGCTCAACATCTTAGTAGTGTTGTCTTCACGGTTTTCGGCCAGCTTAGTGTTCAAACCTACACCACCATCAGGAGATGCATAAGCAGAAATTTCAATGTTGCTGATTTTTTTGTTAGCAGCATCGTTTACGTTAGCTACTTCCTTGTTGAATTCTTTAGCAGTCTTCAATTCGCTTGCACGAATGTTAGCCTGTTGGATAAGGAACATAATGTTAGCATTGTGTTTCTCTTTGATGATACGTTGGAAAGCGTCGTCACCGTTAGCAGGGTTAGCACTTTGCAGCGTGTTTTCAATCAATTCTGAAGTAGAAATCACACCATCAGCAATTTTCACAGCAGGGATAGCTACTGTCTTGTTGCCGATTTTAGCATTGAATTCAAGGTACAATTCAGACTTAGCCATTTCAGGAACATAGTCAAATGAAGTTTTCATCGTGTAGTTACCACCCATCTTGTAAGAGATAGTCTGGTCGTTACCTTCAACTTTTTCACCTTGGAATACTGCAGGTTGGCCTTTAACTTCGCCACCATTCCATCTTAAAACCGGAGTTACTTCTACAACGGCTTTCTTTTTGAAATACTTTTCAGGAAACTTTCCGTTGATAGTTACAGGAACTTTACCACCCACTGCTTCCAACACCTGCGGAGTTGTAGTAAAGTAGTCAGATGATAATTCACCCATTTTGCTGCAAGACGAAAATGCAACAATCAATGCCATAAGGAAAGGCAAATAAAGCTTCTTAATCATTTTAGGTATAAATTAAATGTTTGTAATTGAAATATTCGTCCATTCATGCCTTTTCCATTTAACCCGGAAAAAGTAACGCAAAGATATTAAATATTAAGATATATATATAGCTAAAGTATTGTTTTTATTATAATTTAATGAAATCAGCCTTTCTTTTCTTGACGATATTTAATATTACGCGGGTGATGCTCTATTATTTCACTCCGTAACATGTTCCGATCGATGTGAGTATATATCTCCGTAGTGGCAATGGATTCATGCCCAAGCATACATTGAATTGCTCGTAAATTGGCTCCTCCTTCCAGCAAATGAGTGGCAAATGAATGACGAAATGTATGTGGATTGATATTCTTGGTGATACCGCTTATCTGTGCGAGTTCTTTGATGAGGTGGAAGACCATAATGCGGGATATGTTTTTACCCCATCGGGCCAGAAAAACAAAATCCTCATATTCTTTTTTTATTTTTCCCCGGTTCCGGTCAATAAAGTATAGTTGTATCTCTTTAATAGCTCGTGGAGAAATCGGTACCAGACGTTGTTTGCTGCCTTTACCTTCTACTTTGATAAAACCTTCGTCAAAATAAAGATCGGAAAGCTTTAAATTGGTCAGTTCGGATACGCGTAAACCGCAGCTATACAAGGTTTCCAGCATGGCACGATTGCGCTGGCCTTCGTTTTTACTAAGGTCTATGGCTGAGATGATGGTATCAATTTCTTCAACTGTCAGTACCTCTGGTATTTTAAAGCCAATTTTGGGGCCTTCAAGCAGTTCGCTGGGATCGGCTTCTATATAGTCGGCCATAATGAGAAAGTGGAAGAAAGATTTGATACCTGAAATAATTCGTGCCTGCGAACGTGGGTGAATACCAATATCATGCAGTCCGGCAGAGAAGCGTTCCAGATCGTTCAGACAAACATCCAGAACTCTGGTATTCTCTGCTTGCAGGAAGTTGAGTAGCTTACTCAGATCGGTCATGTAAGCATCCAGCGTATTTTTAGACAGAGACTTCTCCAACTTTAGATATTGTTGGTACTTTTTAATTATCTGCTCTTGTGTATCCTTCTTCTCGGTTTTTTCGTTTATTTTCATTTCTTTTTTCTACCTTTGCTCCGCGAAGATAGGTTGCACCTCAGCAAAATACAAATAAATTTGCTTCTACATTCGGTTTGCGCTATCTTTGCACCCTGAAATAATGTTCCCGAGACAAAGGTATTAAAATTAGTAGGATTGTGTTATGAGGATACAAATTATTAATGGCCCCAATATTAATCTGCTGGGCAAGCGTGAACCTTCCATATATGGTAGTGTTACATTTGAAGACTATCTGGCAGAACTCCGCAAAGCGTATAAGGATATAGAAATTAACTATTTTCAATCGAATATTGAGGGAGAAATGATTGACTGCATTCAGCAGACGGGTTTTGAAGCAGATGGTATTATTTTAAATGCGGGGGCATATACACATACGTCTATTGCTTTACAAGATGCTATTCGTGCGGTGACTGCCCCGGTAATCGAAGTACATATTTCTAATGTACACAGTCGTGAAGATTTTCGTCATGTGTCTATGATTGCTTGTGCCTGTAAAGGAGTCATTTGTGGTTTTGGGCTCAATTCATACCGTCTGGCCCTTGAGGCTTTAAGATAATAATGTGAGAATAAAATAGATTCATATAATTAATGTGTAAATAAGCCGGAGGACGATTGGCATATGGGCACATTATCAAAATTAAATAATTATTTAAGATGTTGCTGAAACAGACTAAAATCGTAGCTTCCATCTCAGACAGACGCTGCGACGTAGACTTTATAAAACAGTTGTTTGATGCCGGGATGAACGTTGTTCGTATGAATACCGCGCATGCCAGCCGTGAAGGTTTTGAAGCTTTGATAGCTAATGTACGTGCCGTTTCCAACCGTATTGCCATCCTGATGGATACCAAAGGGCCGGAAGTACGAACTACTGCTAATGCCGAACCTATTCCTTTTCAGATTGGAGAGAAAGTGAAGATTGTTGGTAATCCTGACCTGGAAACAACCCGCGAATGTATTGCTGTTTCATATCCCAATTTTGTACATGATCTGAATATCGGTGGAACGATTCTTATTGATGATGGTGATCTTGAACTTCGTGTGATTGATAAAACAACTGACCATTTGCTTTGTGAAGTGCAAAATGAGGCTGTCCTGGGTAGTCGTAAAAGTGTGAATGTTCCGGGGGTGCGAATCAACCTGCCTTCGTTGACAGAGAAAGACCGTAATAATATATTGTATGCTATAGAGAAGGATATCGATTTTATAGCACATTCGTTTGTACGTAACAAGCAGGATGTGCTTGATATTCGTACTATTCTTGACGAGCATAATAGTGATATTAAAATTATTGCCAAGATTGAAAATCAGGAAGGTGTTGATAATATCGATGAAATCCTTGAAGTGGCTGATGGTGTGATGGTAGCGCGTGGTGATCTGGGTATTGAAGTACCGCAAGAACGTATTCCGGGTATCCAGCGTACACTGATTCGTAAATGCGTGTTGGCAAAGAAGCCGGTTATTGTAGCTACACAGATGCTTCACACTATGATTAATAATCCGCGTCCGACTCGTGCGGAGGTAACTGATATTGCTAATGCTATCTATTATCGTACTGATGCTTTGATGCTGAGCGGTGAAACGGCTTATGGTAAATATCCGGTAGAAGCTGTGAAAACGATGACTGCTATTGCCGCACAAGCTGAAAAAGATAAACTGGAAGAGAACGATATCCGCATTCCGTTGGATGAAAATAGTAATGATGTGACTGCATTCCTTGCCAAGCAAGCTGTGAAAGCTACAGCCAAGCTGAAGATGCGTGCTATTATTACTGATAGTTATAGTGGACGTACTGCCCGTAACCTTGCTGCTTTCCGTGGTAAATATCCTGTGCTGGCCATTTGTTACAAGGAGAAAACCATGCGTCATCTGGCTCTTTCTTATGGGGTGGAAGCGATCTATATGCCCGAATTGGCTAACGGACAGGAGTATTACTTTGCTGCACTACGCCGTCTGTTGAAAGAAGGACGTTTGTGTCCTTCGGATATGGTAGGTTATTTGAGTAGTGGTAAAGCGGGAACCCAAACTTCTTTCCTTGAAATCAACGTTGTGGAAGATGCTTTGAAACACGCTGAAGAAACGGTACTGCCTAATAAGAACAGATATTTATAATTTATAATTGGACGATTTACAATTTACGATTGAAATTACTTCTGATAAACAAGAGTTATTTCAATCGTAAATTGTAAATCGTCCAATCGTAAATCCTTTTTCTCTTTCCATGGATACTATAGACGATTACATCCTGAGCCATATAGATGATGAAGGCGATTATCTGAAAGCCTTGTATCGTGACACACATGTTAAACTACTTCGTCCTCGTATGGCTTCCGGCCATTTGCAGGGAAGAATGTTGAAGATGTTTGTCGAGATGATTCGCCCCCGGCAGATACTTGAAATAGGTACGTATAGTGGTTATTCTGCTCTTTGCCTGGCCGAGGGACTTCCGGAAGGAGGAATGCTTCACACATTTGAGATTAATGATGAACAAGAGGATTTTACACGTCCCTGGCTGGAAGGATCGGCTTATGCTGATAAAATAAAGTTCTATATCGGTGATGCCCTTGAACTTGTTCCCGGATTGGGTATTGTGTTTGATCTTGCCTTTATAGATGGGGATAAGCGTAAATATATCGAATATTACGAAATGACGCTTGTACATCTTTCCGCCGGAGGTTATATTATAGCTGATAATACTTTATGGGATGGCCATGTTCTGGAAGAGCATCCGCATAGTAACGATTATCAAACAATTGGTATTAAAGCGTTCAATGATCTTGTGGCAAAAGATACAAGGGTAGAGAAGGTGATACTTCCTTTGCGGGATGGGCTGACGATTATCCGTAAAAAATAGTGCTAACTTAGTGGGTATGCTATTTCGATAATGAAAACTAAAAATATCATATAAATAGCCTGTCAAGCGATATATTTCTGTAACTTTGTGTTTTATATGAGTAGGTGAAGGTCGCCTGCTCAATATGAATAATTACATTTAATAAACCTGATAAATAACTTTATGGAAACAACCAGACAGAATAAGATATCCCGTTTGTTGCAAAAAGAATTGAGTGAAATCTTCTTGTTACAAACTAAGGCGATGCCCGGTATACTGGTGTCAGTAAGTGCAGTTCGTATTAGTCCTGATATGAGTATAGCGCGTGTATACCTTAGTATTTTTCCTTCTGAAAAGGGAGAAGAGATGGTAAAAAATATCAATAACAACATGAAATCTATCCGGTATGAGCTCGGAACGCGGGTTCGTCACCAGTTGCGTATCATTCCCGAACTGAAATTCTTTGTGGATGATTCATTGGATTATATAGAAAAGATAGATTCTCTTTTGAAGTGAACCTGCCCTTTTATATAGCCCGGCGCTATCTCTTTTCAAAGAAGAAGCACAATGCCATTAATATTATTTCCGGCATATCAGTATGTGGGGTAGCACTTGCTACGCTGGCGCTTGTCTGTACACTTTCTGTATTTAACGGTTTCCAGGACATGGTGGCCAGCTTTTTTACAGCGTTCGATCCGGAACTGAAGATTAGTATCCGGGAAGGTAAGGTTTTCGATGGACAAAACGAACGCATACAAGCGATTCGTGCCTTGCCGGAAGTTGCTGTATTCACCGAAACGTTGGAAGAAAATGCGATGGTACAGTATAAAGACCGTCAGACAATGGCTGTAATAAAAGGGGTGGAAGATAACTTTGAGGATCTTACGTCTATTGACAGCATTCTTTATGGGGCAGGAGATTTTCTACTTCATGATTCCATAGTAGATTATGCTGTGATGGGTATCGAATTGGTTTCGACGCTGGGTACAGGTATACAGTTTGTTGATCCGTTGCAGATTTATACCCCTAAGCGGAATGCTAAGGTGAATATGGCAAATCCTTCTGCTTCTTTTAATATGGAGTATCTTTTTTCTCCGGGTACTGTCTTTGTGGTCAATCAGCAAAAGTATGATAGCCGTTATATTCTTACTTCCCTTGATTTTGTGCGTCGGATGCTTGATTATACAACCGAAGTTTCTGCTATTGAATTGAAATTAAATCCTGGTGTGAGCACCTCTTCCGCCAAATCAAAGATTGCATCGATATTGGGTGATGACTTTGTTGTGCAGGATCGCTATGAGCAACAAGAAGACGTATTTCGGATTATGGAGATAGAGAAATTGATTTCATATCTTTTTCTCACGTTTATTTTGATGATTGCCTGTTTTAATGTAATAGGTTCTCTTTCTATGTTGATTCTTGATAAGAAAGAGGATGTTGTGACTTTGCGCAATTTGGGAGCGGATGATCGTTTGATTTCCAGAATATTTCTTTTTGAAGGGCGTCTGATTTCTCTTTTTGGTGCTATATCCGGTATTGTATTGGGATTAATTCTTTGTTTGATACAACAAAAATTTGGTATTATCTCTTTAGGTGGTGGAGGAGGAAACTTTCTGGTGGATGCCTATCCGGTCAGTGTGCACTTTGGGGATGTAGTGTTGGTGTTTGTAACGGTATTTGCCGTTGGCTTTCTTTCGGTGTGGTATCCGGTGCGTTATCTTAGTAAACGATTGCTCTCTTCAGGAGGGAAATAATAAACAACGATGTCTGTCAAGTGACTTCTACATAAAAAATAGCGCCCCATATAATTTAGTACTAAATTATATGGGGTGCCTAAAAAGGATTCTTTCTTTTCTGTTACTGAATAGCTATCTTATAAGTACTAATTGTATTGTCTTTTGTTCGGATACATACAATGTATATACCTGTTGAGCCTACAGCTACTTCAATGCTCTGATTAGCTTCACCATTTGCTATGACTTGTCCGGTAGAAGTGAGTACGGAGTAAGTACAATCTTCTGTAGGGATAATTGTAATATTGGTATCAGTAGCATAAATTCGGGCTATATTCTCATTCGTTTTTTCCAGTCCTGTTCCTTGTGTTATTACACAGGAAGTTGTCTGATAGGGTTCATTGTAATCTGTATAATCAGGATATGCTTTGGAAGAGATAACACAGTAGATTGCACCATCTGGTATGGTATTGAAACGGAATTTACATCCTTCTGTTACCGTGTAGTCTTTTCCTGCACTAAGTTTTTCACCCGTACTGGCAAGATACCATTCAAAAGTAGGATAGACCCCATTTGGGAAGTATGAATCGGCCAATCCTTTCTTTTTCACATACCAGTCCGAAAAATCAATTGTTTCATCAGTCTTATAACTGCTTGCCAATTCATATTTCATCACTTTATCTTTCTGATATATATATGACATTTTTATCTTCTCACCTTCGGGAAAGTTTGGCATGATCATATAATTGTATGAGCAGTCGATTTCCAGAATCTGATTCAGACTTTCGGGAACCAGTATCTTTGTCAACTCGTTATATGAGCAATCCAGATACGTCAGGTTGATATAAGAACTTATATCCAGTGTTTTTAAGCCATTTTCTTTACATGTCAGAGAGGTCATGGTAGCTGCATTTTCCGGAAGAGTCGCTTCTTTTATTCCACTACAATTCAACATCTGTAGATTGGTGTATTCTTTCAGATTAATGCTGGCTAATGCTGTATATTCACAATTTAATTCTGTTAAAGCTGTTTTTGCAGTCGGAAGAGTAAGAGTTGCGAGTTTGGTATTGCTCTTACAGATTAATTTACTTAGCTTACTACATGTATTAACATCCAATTCTTCTAATGAAGAATTATTGGTAGCTTCTAATGAAGTTAAATTGGTATACTTACTCAAATCTATTGTCTTTGAGGATAGTTTTTTCAGGATGACAGTTTCTAAATTCTCTGTTTCGTCCGGCAGAACAATTGTGGCGGTACCGGATGGAGCATAATTCAGATTTTTCAGTCCTGACCAATCATGTATGTCCAGATTTCTTATATTACTGTTTTCAATAGTCAGACTGGTTATAGTTGCTATATTTTCAGGGTATGTTATTATTGCGATTTTAGAACTTTCTTTTATAGAAAGTATTTCCAGTGCTGTACATCTGCTTAGATCAACTCCAGTGAGATAATCGCAGTAGGCTAAAGAGATTTCCTTTATTTTGGCTGCATCTGTATAAATCTTAATTATCTTTGTATCTGTAGGTGTACCTTGTATAGATGTTTTTGTTGAATTTATAACTTTATCAACCAGATTTCCATCTCCCCAGTCTATTTGAATGGTTGTATTATCTTCTGTTGCCCCAATAGAAAAGCCAATGCTCCTTTCATTGGATGTAGTGAGGCTGATAACCGGATCGGCTGCTTTCTCGATAATTACATCCGTAGTACGATAAGGAGAGTTATAATCCTGATAATCAGGATATGCCTTAGAAGCAATAACACAATAGGTATTACCTTCAGGGACTGTATTGAACCGGAATTTTGCAGGTTCTGTCACAGAGTAATCTTTTCCTTCTTCCAGTGGTTCTTTGCTTCCATTTACATACCAGGTGAAGGTAGGATAAACTCCTTCCGGGAAATAAGAGCCTTTGATACCTTGTTTAAGAACATAAAGCTCGGATAGGTCTATTATATCATTTGTGGTATATCTTTCACTTAGAGTGTATTGTGAAACTTTCTCTCTCTGGTCCATATAGGTCAAATCGATCTTCTCACCTTCCGGGAAATTGGGTAAAAACAGATAGTTGTAAGAACAGTCGATATTGATATCCTGGTTCGGATTCCCGGGAACTTTTATCTCTGTCAGTTCGTTGTATGAACAATCCAGATACGTCAGGTTGGTACATGAACTTATATCCAGTACTTTCAGGCCATTCTCTTTGCAAGTCAATGAAGTCAAAGTAGACGGATCTTCGGGGAGGATTGTCTCTTTGATCCCGCTACAATTTAATACCTGCAATTTGCTATATTCTTTTAAGTCTATGGCTGTTAGTGCAGTATATTCACAATCCAGTTCTGTTAAAGTTGTTTTGATTTCCGGTAGAATAAGAGTCGCCAGTTTGGTATCTCTTTTGCAAATTAGTTTTGTTAACTTGCTGCATTTACCCACATCCAGTGTTTCCAATGCAGAGTGAGAGGTTACTTCAAGAGAAGCCAGATTGACATATTTGTTTAAATCTATAGCTTTTAATGATAACTTACTAAGAACGATACTTTCCAGGTTTCCGGCTTCGTTGGGTAATACAATAGTACTGATACCGTAAGGACTATATTTTAGATTTTTGAGGCCAGACCAATTATGTAAGTCTATATTTTTTATACTGCTATTGTCAATGCTGAGATTCTCCAGTGTGGTTATATCTTCCGGATAGGCAATGGAAGTAATTTTAGAGCTTTCCTTTATTGATAAGGTTTGCAAAGCTGTACATTTACTTAAATCGACGCCTGTGAGGTAATCACAATAAGCTAAAGAAACTTCCTTTATCTTAGCTGCATCTGCATAAATTTTAATATTTTTTGTTCCTGCAGGAGTACCCTGTATAGAAGTCTTTGCGGAGTTTATAACTTTATCAACGAGGTTTCCATCTCCCCAGTCTATCTGTATAGAAGTATTATCTTCAGTAGCTCCTAAGGAGAAACCAATAACTCTTTCATTGGATGTAGTTAAAATGATAGCCGGCTCAGCTGCTTTTTCAATAGTAGTATCGGCAGTCCGGTATGGAGAATTGTAATCCTGATAAGCCGGATAGGCTTTGGAGGCAATGACACAATAAACGCTGTTTTCGGGAACTATATTGAATTTGAATTTTCCAGGTTCAGTTGTTGTGTAATCCTTTCCTTCTTCTAAAGGATCGCTGTTTCCGTTTGTATACCAAGTGAAGGTGGGATAAACTCCATCTGTAAAATAGGAACCTCTAATTCCTTTTTTAGAAACGTAAAATTCAGACAGGTCAATGATGTCATTTGTTGTATAACTTTCATTCAAAGTGTATTGTGATACTTTTTCCCGCTGGTCCATATAGTATAAAGTGATGTTTTCACCTTCGGGAAAATTAGGCATGATCATGTAATTGTATGAACAGTCTACAGACAGATTTTTATCCGAATTGGGAGTTTGGATAGAGGTAAGAAAGTTATAAGTACAATCCAGATTTGTCAGATTGGTATATTTACTGATATCCAATGTCGTCAGACCACATTGTTGCAACGTTAAGTCATTCAGAATATCTGTATTTTCCGGAAGTACCAATGTTTTTAGTGTTGCATCTGCATTGGATAAGGCAAGTGTCTTAAGCTTTGTACATTTACTTGCGTCAAAAGAAGCCAGATTGAGATATCTACAGTTGATCTTTGTCAATTGATTCTCTGTAGAGGAAGGGAGAATAATTTCAGTTACACCTTGGCAACTTGAACAGGACAGTTCTGTTAATGCCAAACATTTACTGAAATCAAGCACTTTTAGAAGTTTATTGGAAGAGATTTCAATCTTTTTCAGCTTATTGGCATCTCCGTATACGTTGACTGAAGTACCCGAAGCGGAACCATTGACTGCTGTTCCGGTTGTTTTAACCGTTTGTTCTATTGCTCCCTCACCAAAGTCTACCTGGAAAACTGTTTCTTCAGTTGCATACAGTTTAAAACTGATTTTACCGGCAGTACAAGTCATGTTGATAATAGGTTCATCTTCATTTTTCTCCGCCCATACGCCAATGACTATCAGTGACATAAGACAGGTAATAAGTAGTCGTTTTTTCATATCTTCCGATGTGTATTAGTGAATAAATATTGTCCGGGACGTCAAATACGGGATTTTACGCCCGGACAATTGTTAAGAATAAAGTAAAGAGAGAGAGTTTTATTTTTTGATGACTTTTATAGAAGCATTGATAGAGTCGCCTCCAACTCTTATCAGGTAAATGCCTTCGGCCCAGTTTGCCCCCGTAACAGTTATATTAGCTTCATTTGTAGTCTTCTCATAAACGGTTTGTCCGTTAGCATTGAATACACGAATTAATTTCGATGTATTATCTCCGGTTTTTATGTTGAAGTCAGAGTGGAATACCGTTGGATAAACGCTGATCTTATTGTCTTCTACCTTGTTGATAGAAGTTCCTTTTACCTGATGGAAAGTCATTTCCGGTGATAGATAGAAAGAGAATCCGGTTTTATCAATCTCGTTAAACGGCCAGGGAAGATCAGGTACACAATACCATCCTCCGTTAAGATTCAACTCTGCGGCTCCTGCTGCATGAATCCGGACATAAGCAGAAGCAACTTTATCTGCTCTGTACGCATCACAAGCCAAAGCTAATTTGGTAGTTGCGTCCGGTACGATAGATTCGTCCAGTTCTATAGATAAATAGAATGTTCCTTTGACTTTTATAGGAGTTGCAAATTTAATTTTTCTGATGACATTTTCGTAGTCTACAGAGGTAGTACCGAAAGCACCGCTCATTGTTGTAACATATTCTCCAAATACATTATCCGGATCCGGTGCTCCCCATTTCTCTCCATATAATCTGACTTTTACAGGTTTACCTTTGTTAGTGGTAGCTGCTTTATATACATACAATCTGAAATGAACGGCACTGACGGTTGCTTCAGCGTCAGCAGGCAGTTCAAATCTTTCAGCAAAGGTGGTATAATATCTGTTTATGCCACTAACGTAGTCATTCGAACCGGGAACATCTGTTTCCGGCAGGAACAGTTCGTCATACATGTCCGATATGTTAGCGACAATGTCTGTAACATCCTCTTTTCCTAAAATACCTACATTTACAATGTCTGAGAATGAATCAGTGGATTTAGAGTTTGTTACAGTCAACAGAGGTTTGTAATCTCCACTCTCCGAATAGGTTACAACCGGACTTTCTTCGGTAGTAGTAGCCGGATTCCCGAATGTGTTCCATTGGTAATCAGTTGCATATTTTGATTGATTAATGAATGAAATGGGTTGTTCCGGATATACATAGCGCAGACGCTCTTTTATGTGATTAGCATGAGTTGACCAAAGGCCGCCGTATGCAACGTATTTAGCTACAGCCGGAAAAGGATTTTCATTATCATAGACTTCAAAATTGTCTATTCCTACACCATTTGCAACGATCGTAGTAAAACCGATTCCAAAGTAATAGATACCATCGGTTTCAGGTATGAAATCAGCCTCTACTTTTTTCCATTCTTTGTACTTTATATTTTTTAAATCTACCAATGTGATACAATCAGCTTCCTTTGATTGTCCTTTACCAACAGTAAAGCGTAAGCTTTCGCTCTTATTGGCCGATTCAGAAAGCCCGGGAGCCAATAGCCAGAAACTGGCATGATAGATTCTTCCGGCTTTCATTTCAAATCCGGGAGTATATGCCCAGTTATTTTCTGTTGCAGAAGAATAGACACCCAGACAATTGGGTTCGGAATATATATTTTTCCAACCGTTGAAAGTTGTGATGGCAAAAGCATCTTTGTCACCTGTACAAACCCATCCTTCGGGGACAGTCCGAATCTCATAACTGTCAAAATCATTAGAATAGGGTAAAGTGCCTAATGTAGTGGCCCGCGTTGTTACTGTCCGGGAGTTTGTTACTTCCGGTGCACTTACTTTCTCCGTTTTATTTCTTTGTGGCTTGATTTGTTGGGCATTCACCTGTGAACAAGCAAAAGAGATGAATAAAACCATCTGAATAAAAATGTAAAAACTCTTTCTTTTCATATTCGTAATTTTTATGTGGTTATTTAATGTATCTGATTGTTTTGAACCAAACGACGTCGGGATTATCGTTTCTTCTGAATGTGATTTCACTTGGACTTTTCAGGTTGTTATAAGTCATGTTGTATGGTTCGTCATCACTCATGTATCCTAGAATCATTTTGAAATATTCCATATAAAAGTATCTGGCGAAATCATCTCCTCCTCCGGCGAAAATTATTTTCACCTGGTCGGCATCTTTTATCGGAACGAAGTCCATATAAAAATTAGCACTATACAATTTTCTGTCATTAATTGAATAACTGTATATAGTAAATACCTGATAAGGACTTTGTAAAGAGGCCTGTTGTAACTCTTCCGGACCTTGTCCATAAAGGTCTTTTTTCATGTTTTCGGCAGCAGTATTCCACATGGTAGTAAATCGGGGCCCCATCTGTTTCGTGTCAAAGAACCAGTTACCTTTTTTTGTTACAAATGCTTCTCCTAAAGGCATCTGTGTGATTTGTACATTGTCTGCTCCTTCGTCTGTACAAGTCAGGTGAGTTTTATCTTCCGAAGCAGTGAAATTCTGTATTGTTTTTCCTGCAATGGTTATAGGCTCTTTGAATTTGATGCCATCTGTAGTATAGATATAGGCCATCCCTTCGGCTGATGAGCTGACTCCTTCCGGCAGGTTGAAAGTCTGGTAACGTCCTATCTCTTCAGATTCTTCCATTTCAATAGTAGTACCATTTACATTCAAACGCATGGTGAATCCCGGGAAAGCTTCTATCATCTTATCCAGCTTACTACTGTAACTTTCCCATGTCATATCATTGGGCAGAGGGATCATTTGCATTTTAGTCCCATTCTTTTTTCCCTTTAACTCGATTTTGTCTTTGGCTACATTAAGAATGATGAATTCATAGTCACCCTCGTAACCAAGTCCATCCGGATTGGGATCGGAGAACTGGTGCAGTATGTGATTGTATGTATCAAAACTTAATATAGGGCCCATGTCTCCCTTTATCTGATACATACTTGTGGCTTGGTCACCCGGTGATTCCAGTATGGGCGACTCTGCAGTAATACTTACTTCTCCCTGTTTAGAGAAGACCATGTAGAAACGGAACCCTCCGTATTTGTTATCTTCGGGGTAATATTCAAAAATCCATCCGTTTTCCGATCCAGTCAGTATTTCTTTACACTGTTGCAACATTGCATTCATCCTGTTGGCAGAAGAACTGTCAAATATGTTTTTTTCATCTGAGCATGAAGTAATGCACAATGTAAACAAAGCAATGATAGTATAAGCTAATTTATTCATTGTATGCTATTTTTTCATTTAAAATTGAATCAATATCTCCGGAACGTCTGATGATAATGGTTCTTAATTCATCAATGTCAATATTCCACGCAGTCATTAGCCATTCTTTTACCATATCGAATTTGGTTTGTATTTTGGTAGCTCCCTCTGTTCCTGCATTTACTAGCATGTTCTCCCAGAAACCATCCGGTTTAACAAGATAGTTGGCTATTACTTCTACGAAGTCTTCTTGTGGTTCCATACCTGCATAGGGGGTGACGAAACCAAGTTTCCAGGCTTGTTGTTCCGTTCTGTTTTGCCAGCCGGTAGAGGAGTAGTCGGCTGCAGATATTTGATTATATTCGGTAGGATAGTTCTTTTTCTGGTGTAGGATGTGAGCAAATTCATGATGCATTGTTTCAAAATAGTATTCATTCAACATCTCTACGTCTGTAGGATCTATGGCATTCACCTTATATAATATGACTTTGATACCAGCCTCTGCCGAACCTAATACTTCTGTAGAAGAAGAGGCATTGATGGCTGATGAGCCAACCAGCAGAATGACTTTGGGTGCATAAGTTCTCATGAAGTCTTTGTTTTTTCCGGTTTTGTCGAATATCTCATCATAAGATTCAAGCCACAGATACTTGATAATTTTTGCCAGCTTTTTTGATTTCTCCACTTCGGCCGGAATAAGATTGTATGACATGTCTGCTTCTATGTCTTCCATCCGGTATTTGAAATCAATATTATACTCTTTCACATAGTTTTGAAGCAACCAATTGTCAAATTCTGTGCGCTCACGAGGAGTTGTATCAAAAATACTTTCTCCGAACTTATCATCAGAGCAGGAAGATATCATCACTCCGGTTAAAAAGATTACTAATGTGTATAATAAAATCTTTTTCATATGTTTCTGTACATTTATTTATTATTATCTGGGATTAGGTTGCATACCGGCTCCGATTGCATCTGCAGGTAACTGCAATACTCTTCTGGGATCGTCTTTTGTCAAGATATCGTCAGCTTGCCCGGATATGTTGTGTTTGATTTCGATACCGAATCGTTTAATGTCAAACCACCTGAGGCCTTCATGTGCGGTTTCTATACGTCGGAAGTGCAAAAGACAGTACATAAAGTTTAGCTGTTTGTCACTCTCAATCTCAAACATTGGGTTTAACTCCGGACGCAATGCTTTATCTGCTGTTTTGTAATAGGCATTGATGTAATCTTCAGTCAGTGGTTTTACCCCTTTTATAGTGTGTGAATCATACCAGGAGATCAGATCTTTTGCTGCATTGGCATAATCTTTCATATGTATATATGCTTCTGCGCGGCAAAGAAGCGTTTCATCAGTAGTGAAAACCGTATTTACAATGTTCAGATATCCTATGCCGGATATGACATCCGTATACTCAATAAATCCATAGAGTTTGGGATAGTAGGATGTCTGATCGCCTCCATATATCTTATTGGCATGATAAAGATATTCCGGAGTTACCCAGGGACCTAAGCTCCAGTAGGTTTCCTGCAGTTTGGCTGTATTCATTGCATATCTGCAATATTTAGAGCTCCAGTGGTTGTAATTCCACATAGATGTAGCGGGCATTAACAGGAGATTACATGGTAATTCAGCTTTTACATAAGCAATACCACAATCTTTTGCAGCGGCAATGCTCTGGTATTGCGTAAGGTTACGGAGTACTTTTGCCGGATTGTCTCCAATGGCCTTTGTGGCATATTTGGCAGCTTTGTCATAATTGCCGTAATATAGGTTGAATCGTGCGGCAAAAGCATAAGCTGCTTTCTGATTAAAATGATATTTGATAACAGTACTTTTGTACTTTGTGTCGTCAATAAGTGGCAGGCCTTCTTCTATATCACGATTTATCTTTTCATATACTTCCGCAACAGTACCTCTTTCGTATTTTCCGGATACTATTTTTTCCGGTTTTTCTACGTAAGGTACTCCCAGGTCTGCACCGCTTGTTTGTGGATTATATGCTTTACAAAAGACGTTAGCTAGAATGAAGTGTGAGTAAGCACGACAGATAAGAGCCTCTCCTTTGGCGGCCAGTTCTGTTTCATTATCTCCTTCGGAGGTATTGAGGTATTCCAGTGCATGATTAGCAGCAGCTATTGCTTTATAGTACTCATTCCAGATAAATTGTGGGGTATCTTGCTGGTTATCTGTAAAATCCTGCCATTTGTAGCTTTCTTCCACACTTTTATTGTAAGAGATATAGAGCGGACCGTTATCTGCAACATTATCAGACATTAATTCTGTAATTTGTACGTAAGTACCGGTAGAATAGGCTGAGACGAGTAGTTGCAGTACTTTCTCGTTATTGTCGAGCTCGGTTCTGTTATCCGGCATTTTATCCAGAAAACCGTCACAAGAGGATATCATCAGGAGCATTGCTGTGGCTCCAAACCATGTTGAGTATTTATTTTTATATTTCATATTCATTGCAGTCTTTTTATAATCCAAGTCTTAAAGTTAAAGTGAACTGTTTGGGTACGGGAGAAGCAACTCCTCCGGAGCGGAAGAATTCCGGATCCTGTCCGTTTAATTTAGAATCCGAATAAATCAGAAACAGGTTTGTAGCTTGTAATTTAAGTTGTAGATTGTTTAGCTTGAACTGTTTGATCCAGGCTGGATTGAAGTCATATGACAAAGAGATTTCTTTCATTCGGATAAAATCACCTTTTGCTACACGAACATCCGAATAGTTGTATGCATTATAGGCATATTTCAGATTTGGAATGTCTTTCACCTGGCGGGTATGAGCTATAACGGGTATGTTGGTATAGGCTTCATCTCCCGGTACAGTCCATCTGTTCCTGAATTCTTTGGGCATAGCGTCCAGATCGGAGTACTCGCTTTTGAATACAGGGTCAAGACGAACTACATTTCCAAAAGAATAAGTCATGAAAACATTCAATTTAAAACTTTTATACGAAAAGATATTTCCGAAACTTCCAGTAATAGTCGGGTCGGTAGGACCTTCATATTTCAGAAAATCTTTCTTTAAGGCTTCCTGGAAGTTGATATCTGTAATTGTGACCTCTCCGTCTTCGTTGATAAAAGTTGGGAGTCCATCTTCATTCAGGCCCTGGAACGGAATGGAAAATAATGCACGTACGGGGTACCCTTTTTCTGCAAATCCCATACCGGAGATAAGGCTCATTACACGTGCTTTCGAATCCAGTTCGGTTATTTCATTCTTTGATTTTGAGAAGATGAAATCCGTAGTCCACTGAAAATCTTTGGTACGTATATTTTTTGTTGATAAAGTAAATTCCACTCCGCTTGATTTCATGGAAGCTACATTGGCATACTTAGTGCCCTGTCCGCCACCGCCTTGAGTGTTGATAAGCCCTATTAAGTCATAATTATTGCGGGTATAATAATCCAGGCTCAGATTAATTCTGTTGTCAATGAAGCCAAAGTCGGCGCCCACATTAAACTCATGTTTCTTTTCGTAAGTCAATTCACTGTTTTCCAGATCTTCTATTTGCAAACCTGATTCTTTCACACCTGCAAAAGGACGAAAGGGGGAGTAGTTACGATATACAACGCGGGAATTGGTGACAAAAGCGGGTCCTCTGTCGGCTGTAAGACTATAGGATGCTTTCAATGTAAAATGAGATAGAGCCGGAGTAAGCTTCTCAAAGAATTCTTCTTCGTGCATATTCCATGCAGCAGCCACATTCCATGTGGGTAGCCAGCGGGCCGAACGGGCTTTACCCAGTCTGTTGGAGCCCTCATAGCGGATTGTTCCGGTAGCTGTATATTTCCCCATATATGAATAGGTTCCCATCCCGAAAAAAGCAAGGTTGCGTGAATAGGTCAAATCGTTGTAGTAATACTGGTTATTCTGTTCTATTCCTTGCTTAAATATCAGATAATCATAAAAGGGTATACCTCCTTTTTCGTATTGATATCCCCATCCTCTTGACCAGTATTGGGTCCGGTCGGCTGAATTGGCTTCTGTTCCGGCAAACAGATTCATGATATGTTTGTCTTTGAAACTTGTATTGTAGCTTAAACTGGCTCTGAAATCATAGCCCAATAATTTATACTCGTTTTTATCGAATATGCCTCCTTCCGGCAAAACGACCACTGGCAAAGAATTGGGGATATCCGGATTTTTATATAATAGAGGGTTCCTATCACGTATAGTAGCATCCCCTGCTGCACGATATGCTTCCGGTTGGTTAGAATGCTCTTTTATCAGATGGTCCTGTGAAGTCATCTGATATTTTACGGCTCCTACTACATTAGCTTCGAGTCCTTTGATAATTTTCCAGTTTAGTTCACCCTGAAATTTAAGATCTACTACATCCAGGTCAATGTAGTTTTTATCTAATTCATTCAGGATGTTGAAAGGGGCATAATTTCTTGTATAATATACAAGTCCGTCGGCATCTTTCAATGCTAATGTTCTTGAAGTATTCAATGCGTAGCTATACGGGTTGATGTCAAAATCCCGTCTTACTTCTCCGCTTACTACATCTATCTCCTGGCTTAATGTTCCGGGAGCTTTTTGTTTTCTGTATGATCCATTGGATAATAATGTCAACGTCAGGTTGTCAGAGAGATTGAAAGAAGCATTTGCATTGGCTGTATATCTCTTGACCGAACTGGCTTTTGTCCATCCCGGATCATTGTAAATACTGATTGATCCGTAGTATTTAGCTTTCTCCGTACCAGAACTGATACTTATTGAGTGGTTCATGGTAATGTTATTGTTGAACAATTCATCAAACCAGTTTGTATTTCTCATTTCGGCCATTTGAAGGTAGGCAGCCTGTGCTTCCGGAGTATTCACTAATCCCCACGATTGATTTTGTGGATTATAGGAATTAATGAGCTGATACATTTTTCCATATACTCCACTGTTGGAAGCTCTGTAAGTATCGGAGAAAATCAACCAGCCTTTTTCTGCCATTTCATTATAAACACCCATTTGTTCTTGGGACCCCATTATGTTGAAATTGTCATAATTGGGCTTTAATCGGGAGGTAAATTCTCCCGTATAATTAATGCGGCTGACACCGGCTTGCCCTCTTTTGGTAGTAATAACCACAACACCTGCCATTGCTCTGGCACCATATATTGAAGTAGCCGATCCGTCTTTCAAAATTTGAAAGCTTTCAATATCATCGGCACTTAGTCCGGCTATTGCCGAACTTATAAGGGTTACAGCATCACCGGAAGATAAATCGTCGGCATCAATTTCTACGGCATCTTCCATAACCACTCCGTCAACGACCCATAAAGGTTTTGAACTACCATAAATAGAAGTGGCACCACGGACACGTATTTTCGGGGCTGTACCAAATGTTCCGGATACATTTTGTACAGATACTCCGGCGGAACGTCCTTCCAAAGCACGGCTTACGTCCGGTATACCGTCCAAACGTGCGTCTTCTGCTTTAAGCCTGTCGGTTGCACCGGTAAACAAACGTTTATCCACTTTAGTCATACCCGTTACAACGACCTCTTCCAGCATTTGGGAATCTGAACTAAGCGTAATTTTTATGTTGCCCTCTTTGATAGGTAACTCTTTAGTTTCCATTCCAATGTAAGAAACAATCAGGGTTTTTGCTTTTTCGGGAATACTTATCTGAAAATGTCCGTCGAGGTCGGTTACCGTACCTACTGTCGCATCTTCTTTGAACCTGACGCTTACCCCCGGCAGACTCTCTCCCATATCATCTACTACTGTACCTGATATTTGTTTGTTTTTCCCTTTCTCAGAATTTTGCCGGGGCTTGAATATCTGAATGTATTTATCTTTTATTTCATAATTCAAAGCTTGCCCTTTCAGGATAATGTTTAACGCTTCGTTAATGGATTTATCCTGGAAATTGATCGTTATTTTTCGTCCCAGATCCACTTCACTCACATTAAACCATAACGAATAAGTAGTTTTTGCTTTTAGCTGTTCTAAAGCTTCTTTGACTGTTACATTTTTCAATTCAAGAGATATATTTTTCTCCTGAGCAGAAATGATTTGTGCACAGACCAGAAAACAGGTGATTAAAGCCATCTTTATGAGGGCTTTCCATTCTTTTACATACATCGGCGCTATTGTTAAAATTGTAATTAATTATTTCTTGATATGATTATTTCATCTCCATTGATTGTGTAGTGCAGGTTATTGTTAGCTGCCATAATATCGAGTATTTTCGTTATTGTTTCATCGTTTCGGAAATCACCATAGAAGCGCTCCGTACATAGTTGTTTGTCTTTTATTTCTATTTTGACATTGAATGCACGTTCAAGATCGCGTACAATCTGGCTTAAAGGTTCTTCATTGAAGAATAGTGTATTTCTTAATGTCACACTGGGAACCCGGATTGCTGCAGTGGGTTGTCCGGTTACATTGCTCGATATGGCATCCAGTATTTCCTGTTTGGGCTGTGTCCACATTGCGTAACTTTGAGCATCTACGCTTTTTACAGTTACACGATTCTCTTTCTTATTAATTACAGCCTGTTGATTGGGGATAAGTAATATGTTCTTTGCTTGTCCTTCTATACTACCTACATTCAAGCTACCTTCAACCAAGGTAACCCGGGCACTTTCATCTTCGGCATATGATTTGAAGTTGAATTTGGTACCGAGTACTTTAATTTTCACTTTTCCGGAAAGAACACTGAATGGGAGAAGTCTATTTTTAGTAACTTCAAAATAGGCTTCGCCATCCAAAGAAACATTTCTATCAGATTGTCCGAAGCTCTCCTGATATGAGAGGCGGCTACCCGAATTTAACCAGACAGAAGTTCCGTCCGGCAAAGTTACTTTAGACTTGGAACCATAAGGTATCTCGATGGTTTGTGCCAGATGGGAAGAAGAGGGTGATGGAGAAAATACATAATAAGAGCCCACTCCTAATCCGAATGCGATAACAAATACAGCGGCATATTTCATCCATGGGTGAAGAGTGATAAAGTGTAGTTTGCTTTTCCGGGGCTTTTTCAATCCGGTCTTCTTTACAAAGTGCGTATATGCAGATTCTATATCCGATTTGAAGAAAAATCTGTTTCTGGATATACGCATGCTTTTGATTAAGAAATAGTATTCTTTGTATAGTTGCCTGTTTTCGGCACTACTTTCATACCATGCTCTCAAAACAGCTTCTTCTTCTTTTGAAATTCGTTTGGAGAACTGCTTGTCTATAAGATTAAAAACATCAATATTACTATTCATACTTGTCGCCTTTTATAAGTAGGACGACCGAAGAATTCAGTAGGGTAGTGAGAAATGATATATTTTCGATAAAAAGTTTATTTTTTATCGAAAAAGATATCACGAAGTCTGTCCGAATCGGATTTTATTGATTAAAGAGATAGAAATATAGGGCTGTAATAGCAAGAATGTAATCTTTCAACTCTTCTCTAAGCAGGCTAAGTGCTTTTTTTATGTGGTATTTTACGGTATTGATAGAAATATTTAGTTCGTCGGCAATCTCAGCATAGCTTTTGTCACCGTACCGGCTGAGTAAAAACACTTTTCTACATTCTTCCGGCATTTCCCGGATGATGTCTTCTATTTTATCTTCCAGCTCTGATAAAATAATTTGTTCAAACATCTCTTGATCCGGAATATAGCAACTCGATGAACCAATTTCGCTTTCAAAGCTGACTACTTCTGCTTCCCGGGAGTAACTACGTAAATAGTCGATACTCTTATTGTGTACAGAAGTTAGCAGATATGACTTTACAGATGTTGAAATATTCAGTAGTTCTCTTTTTTCCCAAATAGAGAGCATAACATCTTCCGCTATATTTTGGCTTAGGTGATAATCTTCCACATATTCATATGCAATGGAGCACATCAAGGCATAGTAATGGTCAAAAATGAATCTGAATGTATCATGATCTCCTTTTCTGATTCCATTAATGAGCTGTGCATCGTGCATGAAAATGTCTTTTTTATTATTCATCCGATCCGATATTCGTGTTATTCTATGAAATGTACGATTACTTTGCTGATACTATGTCAGTTGTGTATTCTAATTTTTTTTTAAAAGTATTTATTATAGCAAATCAATAAGTATGAGTAGTTAATACAAGAAATAAAGAATGAAAATAATGACAAATGTATTGTTTCTACTCTTCCTGCAGGGTCAAACCTACTCCTTTTACTGTTTTGATATTCACTGTTTCATCTTCTGCGAATAGTTTTCTTAATTTAGTGACAAATACGTCCAGGCTGCGTGAAGCAAAGTAATCATCTTCTGTACCCCATAGTTTTTCAAGAATAGTTTCTCGTTTTACTACTTCACCTTTCTTTTCACAAAGCATCTGTAAGAGTGCAGCTTCGCGTACTGTCAGCGTTCTGCTACTTCCTGATGCGTACTTTAGCGTAGCATGTTCCGCATCCAGTGTATAATTCTTACCTATCCGGTAGATGGCTTCATCTACTGTTGTTGTATTTGTGGGTGCAACAGGCTTTTCCGGTACTTTTTGGCTCATCTTCATCAATGCCTGCACATGTGCATTCAGTTCTTCCGGGAGAAATGGTTTTTTCAGATAGTTGTTTACTCCCAACTCATAACCTTTTACTACGTCTTTGGGCGATACCCGTCCCGAACTGAATAGAATAGGGGTGTCTGTATCCGTTTCACGAATGCGCTTCACCATTTCATATCCATCCATAACAGGCATTTCAATGTCCGAAACGATCACGTCCGGTCTCCACTCCTGCCATATTTTTAATCCTTCCACACCGTTGGCGGCATCTTTTATTTCATATCCTCCAATCATGTCTTCAAGCCCGCCCTGGATAATATACCTTAGGTTGGCATCATCTTCAACTAACAATAACCTTATCATACCATCTCTTTATTTTGTTGTGGAATATTTATAGTAAATTCGCTATATTCTCCCTCTATACTTTCAAGCTTTACGCTTCCGTGATGTGCCCGTACAACATGGAATACATAGTTTAATCCAAGTCCAAAACCCGGAGCTCCTCCTTTTCGATTTCGCTGTACAGCTGAGGCACGTTCAAATTTCTCGAATATTTTTCCTTGCTCTTTCAGTGGAATACCCATACCGTTATCTTTCACACTGATGTGTGTATATCCATTTGATGAGGCCGATGAAGATATTTTTATTTGTACACTCTCTTCCGAGTATTTGATGGCATTATCAATCAGATTGCTGACAGCTTCTTTCAGAAATTCTTCATCTGCATATACTTTTTCTTCCTGCAGATCAAGAATGAATTCAACAGGCTTTTCTGCTTTGGCAGTAAACTTTTCGGTGAGATCTTCTATAATAGGACGCAGACTTACCTCCTTTTTCTCGAGCAGCAGTTTGCCCTCTTCCAGCTTTGACAATGTCAATACCTTATTGACCAATGCCAGCAAATGTTCTTCTTCGTCCTCCATGATGTCGAAATACTTCTCCTTCCGTTCCGGTTTATCATCCAGCTTTCCACTGCGCAGGATACGTGTACCCATGAGGATAGAACTGAGTGGGGTTTTCATATCATGTATCATGGCATAGGAGAAGTCCTCGCGTATCTTGGCTATTTTGTTTTGTTTCACAATCACTTTGATTTGTTGTACAAGGCAATAGATCACGATGAACAGAAGCAATACCGTTCCGATGAGGAACATTCGCATCTGAAGGATAATCAATTTATAAGGATTGTCGATGGTAGCCTGTATACCTTTGGAGAAGTCCTCCCGAATGGGGAATATCTGGGTTTGCATTTCGTTGTGAAGCCGGACAAGGCTACTGTCTTCTGCAAAGTCTTCTACATATTTATAGCGTGTAGAATCGATGTCAACAGAATCTATACGGAAATGGAGTTTTCCGAGATTTACTTTGTCCAGCTCTTCTCTGTAACAAGAGTCAAGAGATTGATAGTTGAGAGGGATGTTATATTCGTGATGAATGCTGTGCAGGGCAGTTATCAAAATCAATCTGTCGGCCATATCATTTTTCGCACGTATTTTGGTAGAATCCAGTTGGAGTACGGTACCATTGGGGATATTCCCTTTAAATTGCTTACTTGATTTTGAGGACTCCTGTAATTGTGCTTCCAGAAAAGCATTATTGATTTTGTCGTACAATTCATTCTCCAACAAATGATAGGAGTTGGAAAACCACATTCCTTGCAGCCCTACTACCGCCAGGATAGCAATGACAGTAATATATCGAAATAGCGGTTTATTCATGCTTTTTTCTTTTAATTCGTTGGCAAAGATAGAAAAATAGTTTGTGATTATTCACTTTTTTAAGTATTTGGTAACGTCGAATGTTTTGTACGTATGGAAATTTCCCCGTATAGGAAGGGCTTAACGTAGCGTTAACGTAACGATAACATTGTAATAACATACTCTTAATTTACTCTGTTTTATCTTTGCAATGCCGGGAGTAGAGAAAAATAGAAATACTTCTTCCTTTATTTATATGGAATGAGATGACGACCGATACAGAAAATAAAAAACCTCTGTTAGCCATTAGCTGTGGAGCGGGTGGGACGCAGATTATCCTGAGGACAGTTCCGTGTGCTTATTCGTTTATTGCATACGAACTTATCCGTGCATTTTTCTTTCTGCTTTTTGTAAAGCGGGGTTTCCGGTCTGTTTTCTTGACAATGAAGGGGAGGCTATTGTTTGCCAACTGTGCGTGTAATGAACCTTTATATGTATGGCAATTTGTCATAGTATCTTTGATGCCTGCTTTTCTTTTAGGAGTTCTTCCTCTGTGTTACACTTTGTTTTCCGGACGATTCATTTTTCTTTTGATCAGCATTCCGTTTCTGCTGATGGGTATCAATGATTATAAAACAATTTGGCTGCTCAGATATTTCGAGGAGAATAATCTGGTAATTAATTATTTAGAGCGAAAGGAGAAGAAGATACATTAAACCGGGAAAGATAATGTGAACTCACTGAACTTATTTTCTACACTTTCCACCCTGACTCTACCATTATGTGCAACCATTACCTGCTGAACATAATTTAGTCCGAGTCCGAAGCCGTTGGCTTTACTTCGACTATTGGCTGAAGCACGCTCGAACTTATTGAATATTTTACTTTGTTCTTTCAGTGGGATGCCCAACCCGTTGTCGTGTACTTTAATTTTGATGAAACCATTTTCTTCTTCACACACAATGCTGATTTTTACTTCTTCGTGAGAGTATTTGATGGCATTGTCTATCAGGTTACTAAGAATTTCACGCAGACAGAATGCATCGGCATAAACAGACTGACAACGGTGGAATACTTTCGAAAACTCTACTGGCTTATGAGCTTTTAAACGGAATTTTTCTATAAGATCATCTATCAGAGGTTCTAAATCCACATTTTCTTTATGTAACTGTAACTTGTCTTCTTCTATTTGTGTGAGCAGTATTACCCGGTTTGACAAGGTAAGCAGATGCTCGCATTCGTCGGACATAGTACGCAGATATCTTTCTTTTTTTACAGGATTGTCGTTAATTCTCCCTGTACCCAATATATGTGCTCCCATAAGAATAGAGTTCAGGGGTGATTTCATATCATGAATCATGGCATAAGTAAGGTCTTTCTGGAACTGTGCAAGGCGGCGTTGCAGGAAGGTAATTTTCACCTGATAGAATACGCAACCAACAATAAGGATAAACATTAATCCCAGTGAAAGCAGTAATGGCCACAACGGTTTTAGTATTAATAGTTGCGGAGAAGATATTGCTGCCTGTACTACTTTGCTGCTATCATTGTTCAGAGGGATGAACCGGGTTATGAGATCCGGTACCCCGGTTGTATATCCGGGGCGTGTGCTTTCTTCTGTTTCAAAGGTGGGATATTTCAGTATATTGATACAGACCGGGTTTGTGATTCCTGCTTCCTGTAGATAGGTGATAAATACAGAATCCATGTGGTGCAAAGAAAATGGAACAGGGGGGGAGCAGGAGTTTATTGCTTCAAGCATTTTAAGAGCCGAGCGTAGCGTGTAGTTTGCATCGATTGAGTTGTAAATGTGATAAACATATACCCTTGTTACAGGCGCTTTTGTTCGTATAGCTTCTTCTTTTTGCTTTTGTGCAAAAGGGGTAAGGCCGGTTTCCGGGAAGTTGAGTATTACTTTTTTCTCTTTACTGGCCATATAATGAGGAAACTGATGATAACTTACTTCGTTGAAGAATGCTTCTTCAAAATACGTATTTATTTTGTGTGCAAATGCTTCTTTTCCGGTACTGTATAAAAAAACAATCCAGATTATTAATAGTAGAAATGTACCTGCCAGACTGAGTATAGAAAGTGCTTTGGAAGAACGTTGTTTTTTCCCTTGATTCCGTTGTGTTGCCTCCCGGGCGGCTGTCAGAGTTTCTTCGGTCATCGTAAGCAATGTATTGCTCTCATTCTCAATTTCCTGCCATTGTTCTTGCGCCATTTTAGCCGGAATGGCAGAAACCGGAGCAGCCATGTTTCCCGCTAATGCATAAAAAGAGTTTTCCTGTACTTTTATGGTTTGCTGTTGGCGAATGATGATCTTTATCTGTGAAATGATACTGCATATTACTACGGTCATCAGGCCGAAAGTGAATAGATAGAGCAATGATACTTTCTTTAAAATCAAGATGTAGGGAGAAACAATTACGGCTTGCACAGCTATATCGTTTTCACGGTCTATAAAAAAAGGTTCGGATGCTAATACACCTATGCTTCGGTTGAATGCCGGGTTGGTGCTGGCTAACGTCCGGTGAGTTTTCGTATCTATTTTGTTGATTACAACTTCGCTGTCAATATGATCTTGTTTCAGCTTCTTTTTCAGTACTACTGCCAACTCATCAATAGGAAATTCTACACCGTATTCAGTTTTTAATATCCGGGCCAGATACTCATTACCTCGCAGATTTTGCTCGTCTGCCGGGAGGTCTGCATATGGTTTAATAGGTATATAGGTGACGGTTGTTCCGTCAGGATAGGGAAGCTGGTTGACCAGATTGTCGATGGTTTCGTAAAAGGCAATGGAAAAACTCTTTTTTACTGTGAGTTTCATGATTTCCATGTTACTGCGATAGGCATAAAATAGCCCTCCGATTTGGAGTATCAGAGTTAATGTAAGTCCTACAAGAGTGATAATCGTTACTTTACGCGTACGCATCTCTTACAATTTTGTCGCAAAGATAGCACATTTTGGGAGAAGCATTGTGCGGCTTATCGGTTTTTAGGTAGTTATTAGCTGCTATGGAAGTATTACTCTGGGCAGATGGCAAAGTGATTGGATATAAAAACGAGTTTATAAGAACTGTTTTGTATATAATTATGAAGTCTGAATAATCGATATTGGCAAAGAAAAGATGAATCTTGAAAGTAAATAGATATGACATTCTTTGGTTTTGTAAGTCGTTGTTTATCAATGCGTTATAGAATGATATTTTTCTCTACGAGAAACGCATCGAAACTCTACCATTATCTTTGCCATGGAAAACATAGTTCTTTATGAACGTTAATAAGAA
>OHES01000039.1_pt1 | contig 117319 bp, 142 predicted proteins | sample 1567371 | NCBI WGS metagenome assembly OHES01 (sample SAMEA3879533, study PRJEB24766) | human gut metagenome | biome: human-associated habitat; feature: feces | place: USA | collected 1985/1987 | reverse complement strand
CTACCGCCCGCCTCTATCACGGCATGCAACGCTGGCTTGCCGGACTGGAAACCACTACCCGCCTCGCGTTCCATGCCGCATGGATGGCTACGCTCGCAACAGCCATACTGCATTTCCATTGGCTGGCGGCAGGCATTGCATTCCTCGTCTGGATACTCCGGTTTATCCTGCAAGCCATCATCGTCAACAAGACTGCCAAGGATTTGAACGACCGGCGCAGATACTACTGGTCGCTGCCCGTGTTCGATGTACTCCAGCCGCTGCAATCTCTCCGCTGGAAGCTCTACTGTCTGTTTAGAAAGAAAAGCGAATTCCTGAGAAAATAAATGAGAAATTACCCTACTCGTAGCGCATGGAATTTGCCGGATGAATCCGTGTAATGAGGTAGGACGGTCCTAACAGCATAGCGATTGAAGCCAGCAGCGTGCCGACATTCAGCAACAAGAAAAGCCAAAGATTGAAGGATACGGGAACGGTGTCCATATAATAGGTTTCCGGGTCGAGACGGAACAAGCCGAACCACTTCTGGATAAAATAGAAAGCCAGTCCTATTACATTGCCCCACAGCATTCCTTTTCCGATGAGGAATACCGCCAGCCAAAGAAACAGTTTGCGGATAGTAAGGTTGTTCGCTCCCAAAGATTTCAGAACGCCAATCATGGAGGTGCGCTCTATGATGATTATCAGCAGCCCCGAAACCATGGTAAACCCGGCAACGCCAATCATCAGGATAAGGATAACCCATATATTGACATCCAAGATGCCGAGCCATGCAAAAATCTGCGGGTTCAACTGCTCTACGTTGAGTACACAATATTCTGCCCCGTAAGGGTCGGGATGCCGGCCCACTTCATCGGCTATCCGGTAGGTGGTTTCTTCCAGTTTATCGTAGTCGTACAGCTCCAGCTCCACTCCGCTCACCTGGTCGGGATGCCACTTGTTCAGACGGTTCACCAGGCACAGGTCTGTAAGCAGGAACAGGTTGTCGTATTCGGAAAAGTTGGTCTGGTAAATGCCGACGATTGTCAGGCGGCGGGCACGCACATCGTCCTGTATGTAGTAGGTGTCTATCTTGTCGCTGAGCTTCAGCTTCAGTTTGTCGGCTATCGCCTTCGAAATGACCACCCGGTTGGTAGAAGCCGAGTCGCTGAACTGCGGGAACTCTCCCTCTATCAGGTGACGGCGGAAGAAAGAACTGCCATACTCCGGCCCTATACCTTTCAATACCATGCCCTGAAAGGCATCGGACGTCTTTATCATACCCGGCTTGGTGGAATAGCGTTGCACGTGTTTCACACCGGAATTATCCGCAAGAGCGGCAAGCATGCTGTCCGTCACGGCTATGGGGCGGGTTTCAAAAGAACGCGCCGCATCCGAATTGCTAATCTGGATATGCGAGCCGAAACCGATTATCTTATCGCGTACCTCGCTCTTGAAACCGATTATCACCGACACGGCAATAATCATCACCGCCAACCCGATAGCAACACCGATAGTTGCTATCAGCACGGCAGGACGGGAAACTTGCTTTCCGACATCGGAACTGCGGTAAATACGCAGCGCTATGAAACGGGATAAATTCATCAGTAGTATTATATATCTTCTATTCCGTACGTCCCGGATAGGCTTCGAGCGCTTTGGAAAGCACAAACAGCGCACGGATCAAATCCTCCTTCTTCAAGACGTAAGCGATGCGCACTTCGTTGCGGCCGGAACCCGGAGTGGTATAAAAGCCGGAAGCCGGAGCCATGAAAACAGTCTGCCCTTCGTACTGGAATTCGGAAAGACACCATGCACAGAACTTGTCCGAATCGTCTACGGGCAGCTTGGCCACGGTATAGAACGCTCCCATCGGAATGGGCGAATATACGCCGGGAATACGGTTCAGACCGTCAATCAGACACTTACGGCGTTCTACATACTCATCGTAGGTATCGCGCAGATAGTCTTCGCCGGCATCCAAAGACGCTTCGGCAGCAATCTGACCTATCAACGGCGGACTCAAACGCGCCTGGCAGAACTTCATAACGGCATCGCGTATCTCTTTGTTCTTCGTTATCAGTGCACCTACACGGATACCGCATTCGGAATACCGCTTGGAAACGGAATCAATCAGGACTACATTGTTCTCGATGCCTTCCAGATGGCAGGCGGAGATGTATGGAGAGCCCGTATAGATGAACTCGCGATACACCTCGTCGGAGAAGAGGAAGAGGTCGTACTTCTTCACAAGGTCGCGTATCTGATTCATTTCACGGCGGGTATAAAGGTAGCCGGTAGGGTTGTTGGGGTTACAAATCAGGATGGCACGCGTACGTTCGTTTATCAGCTCCTCGAACTTCTCCACTTTAGGCAGCGAGAATCCCTCTTCGATGGTCGTTGCAATCGTACGTATCCTGGCTCCGGCAGAGATGGCAAACGCCATGTAATTGGCATAAGCCGGTTCGGGCACGATAATCTCGTCACCCGGATTGAGGCATGCCATGAAAGAGAACAGCACCGCTTCCGAACCGCCGGATGTAATGATTATGTCATCGGCTGTGAGCTTGATGTTGTACTTATCGTAATACCCCACCAACTTCTCGCGATAGCTGCGGTAGCCTGCACTGGGACTGTACTCCAATACCTTACGGTCAATATTGCGGATGGCGTCAATCGCGACTTGCGGCGTAGGCAGGTCGGGTTGTCCGATATTGAGGTGGAATACATGGATGCCCCGTTGCTTGGCTGCATCTGCCAAGGGAGCCAGCTTTCTGATAGGAGATGCGGGCATCTCCATTCCGCGAATAGAAATTGTTGGCATGAGTTTTTTTATATCATTTTATCATTTAAGTCGCAAATGTAGTGATTTATTTGATACCAAAGGGAAGCAAAGACATAAAAACTTTAAAAACCTTATCTATATTAAAAACACTATGCTATTTAAAAAGAATCTTGTACCTTTGAAATAGTAAACAAATGAACAACCACAACCGTTTTATCTTAAACCAACTTTTAAAATAGTAAGTAACGCTATGGTCATCAACCTAATAACTTTTGCTTCACTGCTACATAAGCAAGCATCAGTCCGCAGTTCCCATGAAATAATCCTGAACGAACTGGAAAAATATTTCACCGTCAATTTCATAGATTACCAAGATATCAACAAACTGTCTCCTGACGATTTCAGCATCCTGTTCATCGCCACCGGCGGAGTGGAACGGCTGGTTATCCAGCATTTCGAGGCTCTTCCCCGCCCTGCCATCATCCTGGCAGACGGTATGCAGAACTCGCTTGCCGCCGCCCTCGAAATATCTTCCTGGCTGCGCAGCCGGGGAATGAAAAGCGAAATCCTGCATGGCGAACTGTCCGAAATCATCAAACGCATTTTTGTACTGCACAGCAATTTTATGGCACAGCGCAGCCTCTTCGGGATGCGTATCGGTGTGATAGGCACTCCGTCGAGCTGGCTCATTGCCAGCAACGTGGATTATCTGCTTGCCAAACGACGCTGGGGAGTGGAATACACGGACATCGCACTGGAACGCGTGTACGAATATTACAACCAAATCACGGATGATGAAGTAGGCGAAGCATGTGCCGGTCTTGCCGGAAAAGCGCTTGCCTGCCGGGAAGCATCGCCCGAAGATATGATAAAGGCAATGCGCCTGTACCGCGCCATCCGGAAGATTGTGGACGAAGACCGTTTAAGCGCACTCACCCTGAGTTGCTTCCGCCTGATAGAACAGACGGGCACTACCGGCTGTCTGGCGCTTTCCCTGCTGAATGACGAGGGCATCATTGCCGGATGCGAAGGCGATTTGCAGTCCGTCTTCACCATGCTCGCTGCCAAAGTGCTCACAGGCAAGCCTGCTTTCATGGCCAATCCTTCCATGATTAATGCACGCACCAACGAAATCATACTGGCGCATTGCACCATCGGCATCGCACAGACAGAGCAGTTCATCATCCGCAACCACTTTGAAACGGAAAGCGGCATCGGCATACAGGGAATACTGCCTGCCGGAGACGTAACAATCGTGAAATGTGGCGGAGAATGTCTGGACGAATATTACCTCGGCACGGGTACATTGACCGAAAACACTAACTACATCAATATGTGCCGCACGCAGGTACGTATCAAGATGAACGCCCCGGCGGAATATTTCCTGAGAAACCCGTTGGGCAACCATCACATCATGCTGCATGGCAACTACGAACTGATGCTCGACGAGTTCCTGCAATCCAACGGATGCAAAAGGATAGAATAAACTCTAAAACCAACCGGCAATCATATTACATCATCGCTCATGCGGACTTCAAAGCGGGTTCCTCTGCCCGGCTTTGAAGTCACCGTAATGGTTCCGTGTATACGTTCCACAATTGTCTGGCAGATACTCAACCCTAAACCGGCCCCTTGCGTAAAGCTGTCCGCCTTATAGAAACGCTCGAAGATATGCTTCTGGTCTTCATCGGATATACCCGCTCCGGTATCTTCCACAAAGACGGTTGTATATCCGGATTCATCCACTCTATATCCTAAAGTGATACTCCCTTGCACGGTAAATTTCTTGGCATTGTTAATCAGATTATTCAAAACCTGCTTCAAGCGTACGGCATCGGTAGTGATATACTTGTCGGCCCCTTCCGGAAAATCGGTGCATAATTTCACTCCCTGCGGCATGCTCAGCCTTTGGGAGTCGTAAACTTCCTGCATGATAAACGTAAGATTGTAAGAAGAGAACTGAAAATCCATTGTGCCCGATTCGATGCGCGAGAGGTCCAGAATATCATTAATCAGAGCCAGCAACAGCGTGCAGTTTATATTGATAGTCTCGACAAACTGCTGTACTTCTTCCGAAGAAAAGGCTTGCAGGTCTTTCAGTAAATCGGAGAAACCGACTATCGCATTCAACGGAGTACGTATCTCATGGCTCATGTTGGCAAGGAACGCAGATTTCAATCTGTCAGCCTGCAAGGCACGGTCACGGGCCGCGATAAGTTCCTCTTCGGTGTCTTTATAACGCTGGATACTCTGGCATACACCCAATACCCTATAAGGTATATCTACCGTGAGCCCCTCATAAGCGGTACTCCGGAACTCCCACCACTCATATCCGCCATCTGCGTTTTGCAGCCGGAAACTCATGCGCGAGTTCGGCTCATGCCCCAGCATGATATTGTCGAAATGCCTGCATGTGCGGGAAAGGTCTTCCGGATGGACAATCCGATCCAGTTCTTCCCTCGAAATATAGTCCGTATTGTCGTAGCAATTGAAACGTTGCAGCAGTCCGTCGAGAAAATGGAAGCATTTCAACCGTGTGTTGTACTGCCACGGATAAATGGAGCTTTCCTCGATAGCCATATTGAAAAAACGCTTCTGCATCTCTTCTTCGGATATATTACGGCAGACAATTGCCATACCCGTCAGTTTATCTTTCGCAAAGATAGGAACCACCTCGCCCGAAACAGGGAAATAAGTACCTTTGGTATTCTCCTGCATGAATGCCTTTTCCGGTATAATGACAGGCTTCCTATCCTGTATCACCTGTTTCAGCAGAGCCTGCAGAATATTCTCGCCATTCATGTAAATATGGAGAATGGAACCGGCTATCTGTCCTTCGTACGGACGTGTCGTATACATTTCTGCAGGCAATCCCAGCATCTCCACTAAAGCCCGGTTCACAAAATGGATTCTCAAATCCATATCATACGTAACCAGTCCGTCGCGAATAGAACAGAATATCTTATCGAATTCGTCCCGCTGTTCCACCAGACGGTGTTGTATCAGCAGACGGGTCTGCGCATGTATCCGCTTGCGCGATTCACGCCGGTTGCTCCGATAGAGCCAGACTACAAGAAACGCCAACGCACCCACTATTACCGAATAGAACAGAATAAACCAGGCCTGATAGCGGTCCATCAGAGGAATATTCAAAACGATTCCCCGTTTTTCAACATTGTCCACATCTACACGGAAGAAGTCCAACTGCTTGTAGTCGAACAATAACTTGCCGCCCAAGTCTCCTATTCCAAATGAAGCAGGCGACCGGCCCTTCAGAATACTTGCCGCCTGTATGCCCGCAGCATAAGTATCTGCCGCCGGTTCTACATCATAAACACATAAAACACCGCTTGTCATTGCCAGGTTTTGGTTGGCAAATACAGGAGCTTTCAATTTCAAGGAAAGAAAAGGAATCCACTTAGGAGCTATAACAATGTATTTATGGGCATGATAATCGTAACAAATAGACGTAACGAGAGAGTTGAGGGACTTTCTCTGTACATTCAGTTCTTTAAAACTGTATTCGGGATGTTTCTTATGAAAAGACTCCCAGGCTTCTTCTACCGCTTCCACTCCCTTAGCACTCAAAAAACTGCTGTCCGACAGGCAGACAATCTCCTTACGTGCAGGAAACAAACGTATGGCTTCCTCAAGCAACACATTGAAATCCGTTACTGAAGTGAAGCCCGAGACATTCGGCATACGGTCGAACAACTTCCTGTCAGGATATTTAATGCCCGAAACAACTACCGGTATCTGATACGGCAAAGAATCGCCGCAGTGAGTCAAGGTAAAGAAAGCCTCATCGCTGGACGTCACAATCAAATCCGTTTTCCGCTGTCTGGCACGTTCGCATATGCGGCGCATGATGACACACTCCGAAGCAAATGTCCAAAAATCGGCATTCAGATACTCTATAACCACGTTTGCTTTTACACCGCCTTCTTTCAAGCCGTCCTGCAAACCGGCAATAAGGTTATTATGCCAGGAAGAGCTGTTTGTATATGATTGTATGAAAAGTACATTATAATTGTTTTCCGCAGCCGAAAGCGTCCCCGATATCATGCATAAGAAAGCTAATGAACATGTTAAGAAAAAGTGTTTTCCCATTCCGTTTGTTTTGATTTGTCTGCGTAAACTTCTTTATAACTACGCAAATATACAAGCTTATATCGAGAATATACATCTTTTCTTAAAAAACTTTATTCATCATGCAATGCTTCTGCCGGGTGTACTTTCATCGCTCCATAAGCAGGATACCAGATTCCGGCAACAATCATCAGCGCCATAAGCAGCCATGTCAAGGCAAGAGCCGGCAGAAAGCGTCCGGCATCGAAAGGCATCTTGCCCACATCCACCAGTTCGGCATAACCGATATTGAAAGCGATGACAGCCGCCGGTACGGCCGCCAGCGTAAGCAGCAACACCCCTTCGTACATGAGACAGGAGAATATTTCCCGGCGCGAACTGCCCAGCGCCATCCGCAGCGCAACCTCTTTACGGCGTTGCTGCGTACGGAACCAGAATGTGCCGATAACGCCCAAAAAGATATTCAACAGCAGGAAACCGAGCACGCAAAGCTGCGTCTTCCATTCGTTCATGTCTTCCAGCTCGCAGATTTCGCGCAAATGGCTGAAAGGTGTAATGTCCAGCAGATACAGATTACCTACCTGATAAAGGCGGTCGGCATCATTCATCAGCTTTTCGGCAAAGTTCTTATCGGCATCTTCGGAAACGCGCAGGCTGACTGTGACATAACGGGGGTCACCGAAATTCCGTAACCTCTTCGCATTGAGCGGAAGGGCTGCAAAAGCCCCGCCCCACTGCGACGGAGTATGGAAATGCGACCAGCGCACGGGCGTGCCCACCGCACCGATGCGACGGCGGACATCCTTGCCGTAGTTTAACAGCAAGACTTCCTGCCCCGGCAAGGACGCACCGCCTCCCAATTCCGGATGTCCTTCGGTGAGGTTGGAAGATACCACCGGCTCGTCATTGCGGAATGCAGCCTCTACCTTGGCAAACTCCGCTTCCTCCGTAAAGGCATAACGGAACACGCGGAAAAAGTCCGCCTCCACCCAAAGAAGATGTACATTGACAGCCACGGAGTCAATACCCAAATCAATACCGTTACTGCCCTCATTGTACGGAAAGCAGTTTTGCGAAAGGGCAACGGCCTCTACGCCGGGGCAATGGCGCAGCCTGTCCGTAAGCCGGAACAAATCGTCCATATCATCATCGGCGGTTAGCTCCGGATTATAAAGAGGCGAGTCCTCTCCCAACTTGCTTACGGTGATATTGTAGCAGTGCTCCGTATCGAATCCCATCGGAGCGTGATAAACCCGTGCGGTGACAAGCGTCCAGTCCACAATATACCACAGCACGACAAAGACCAGCAGCAGCTCCACAAAGAGAAAAAGATTGCTGTTCCACTCGTTCTTTATTTGTTTCAATATCGTTTTCATAACCATCGTTTACCTTTGATTGATCGCATCCGTTATATTCATTCTCGAAGCCCTCCATGCCGGTATGCCTGCCGAAAGGATGTTCATCAGCAAACAGAAACCGAAAGCTGCAAGGAATGCCCAGGGCGAAAGCAGCATGCCCGGTGTCAGGGCGGTTTCCCCGCTGAGGTAGGCATTGGTGCTATTGTTGAAAAGAAAACCGTTCAGCAGGAAAGTAGCGGCGTAACTCAGCGCAAGTCCCAACACGCCGGCAAACAATGTCAGCAGCAAATTCTCAAAGAATATCTGGCGTATCAGTTCGCCACCCGTAGCCCCGAAAGCCTTGCGCACGCCTATCTCCGCCATACGTCTGCGCATGCGGGAGAGCGTCATGCTGCTCAGGTTGATGGCAGGCACAAGCAACAGGATGGCAATAACGAGCATATAGCGCAGGATAATGGCTTTGGTATCGGGTGTTTCGCTCCACTTGCGGTAAAGGTTGGCAAACCGCTCATCGGGTTGCCCGCGATAGAACACTTCCGAGTCGCGCAGGCTGTCGTTATACTTACGGCGAAGTTGCTCCGCCTCCTCACGGATAGCCGGAAAATCGGCTGCGGAACGCGCAAGGATAACCGCCCTCATCTGTCCTACGGTCTCCTCCCACCACGCCAGCCGGGCAATGTCTGTGGACGTATAAGGAATCCACACCTGCGCATAGGCGGAAGTGGCAAGTACGGACACATCCGCCACTACACCGGATATACGGTACTCTACATAGTTCAACTGCACCGTCTTTCCCGCAACGTCCGTTGTGCCGAACAGGCGGCGCGCCACCGCAGCGCTCAACACGGCGCATAGCACTCCGGCATCGCTGTCGGCCTTGGTAAACGCCTTGCCGCTGAGAAAGCGAAACCGGAAGATATGCCAGAAGGCGTCGTCCGTCTGCACCATGTCGGCCGTGACCTTGTTGCCTGCCGGCAGGGACACACGTACCTTTTCGGGCAAGGAAACCAACGTTACCGCCTCCGCCGTAGTGAGACTCTTAAAGCACTCGCGCCCCGTACGCACCGACATGCGGGCGTTGGATGAATCGCCGTCGCTTCCGCCCTTGTTCTTGACGGACATGGCAGACACATACAGCGAACGGCTGCGGTTCACCTCGGGCTCGCAGTCCACGAGCCGCACCTGAAAAGTGATGACAAGCACCATAATCATGCAGATGGCCAATGCCGTACCCAGTACGGAAACCCATGTTATGATGGGATTCTCGCGCAAGTGATATAACGCTTGCTGAAAGTAAAGACGTATCATATTCCGTTATTCGTTTAACTTCCTAAAATCATTCATCATGCAAAGCCTCTGCCGGTTGTACCTTCATCGCCCTGCGTGCCGGAATGCCTATACCAATCGCAATCATCAATCCTATCAGCAGGAAGCTGATGGCAGCGCAAAGCAACAGACGCTCCCACTCCAAAGTCGTACCGTTGCGCCAGGAGTTCAGTTCCATACTTGCCAGGTTATAGTCAATGAACAAAGCGACAGGCGTGACAAGCAACAGCAAAAGCAGCCCTTCGCTTATCAGACGGGTGAAAATACTCATGTCCGATGCTCCATGCACCTTATGCAGGGCAATCTCCGAACGGCGTTGCTGGGTACGGAACCAGAAAGTGCCGAGCAGTCCCAAAAATATATTCAGCAACAGAAATCCCATACCCATTACATAATTGCGCAGGTCGTTGCTCCATGCCTGCTGGAAATTACGGCGGATGTCCTTAAAGGAGCGTATCTCGGAGATAAAGACATTGCCGATACGGAACTGTTTCTCACTGTCCGCTTTCAGGCGTTGGATGAAATCATGGTCCTGATTTTCGCGGACACGAACACAGAGTTCCAATCCCGTATCATACCAATCGAGTTTATAAAGAAAGGTATACGAATCGCGGGCCTGCTCGAAATCATTGTAACGTACATTCTCCAAGGCCGCTCCCAACCGGTAGGTTTGTATCGTATCGCCGAAAAGCCGGAAGCTCTTGCCTACGAATTCCGTCAGCGGATGGCCGTACTTCCGGTAAAGGTTGTCGGAAGCAAGGAACTCTCCCCTTTCCAACATCCCGGCAAGCTGTTCGGGCGTCTCGCCACGTGTGCCCTGATAACGGAACACACGCACAAAATCGGGAGTCACCAAACGGCGTATCGTCCAATTACCGGAGACCAGCGTATCGTACTGCACCAGATCTGTGGAGTTACTGCCATTATATGGATATGAGTTTTGCGAAAGGCTCACCGCCTCTATCTCCGGACGACGGCGCAGACGGTCTACAAGTTCAAGAATATCGGCATCTTCCTGCTCATCGGTCTGGTTCGGGATATAATCGGGACTCTTATCGGTAAGCTTTCCCATTTCGATAAGGTAACAATGGCTGATGTCGAAGCCCCGCGGCTCCAGATAAGTTGCCGTACGCGTATAGAGATAGTCCACCACAAACCACATCACAACGCTTACAACCAGCAATTCCAACGCCAGCCACAGGTTATTGCGCCATTCATTCTTTATCTGTACCAAAAGTTTCTTAGTCATTTCTTTTCGTAATTAATAGTTAGCGACAAGCGTTTAGTGCAACCGTCCTCCCAATGCGTTCACTATCCCGATGCGGGAAGCCTTCCATGCCGGGAAACCGCTGCTCATCAGATTCAGCACAAAGCAGAACAGCAACGCCCACCCAAAGGTGGAAGCATGAAGCAGAATGGAAGCATCCACTTCCGGCGGGTTCAAAGTCTGACTGAATTCCTGCGCAAAAAGCAACGTGTTGCCCACGTATGCAAAGGCCACGCTCAACAGCAAACCGACAACACCCGCCAATAAAGTCATTACCAGATTCTCCGCCACAATCTGCCCAATCAGCTCCATCCGTGTACTGCCGAAAGCACGGCGCACTCCGATTTCCGATACCCGCTGACGCAAGCGGCTCTGTGTCATGCTCGAAAGATTGATGGCAGGCACTATCAGCAGAATGACGAAGATGATAATCCGCTGACGGCGCGCCGCATTCACATCCGGTTCGATATCGGCGCCGAAAGCAATGGCATTCTTTTCCTGGTCGTAAGGGCGGTTGCGGTAAATCAGCTTCCAGCCGTTCTCTCCGATAAGCGTATTATACTCCGATTTACGGCGTTCCGCTTCCTGGCGTATAGCGGGGAAATCATCCCGGCTGCGCGCCAGCATCGTACAACTCATCATTCCCATGTGCCGGTCGTTCCATGTTTCATTATCCATACCCGTTGAGGTATACGGAACCCATACCTGTCCGTAAGCGCAATCCGCCAGTGTAGACACATCCTTCACGACACCGGCTACGCGATAGGGCGCATGACTGAGGAGAAACTCACGCCCTGCAACATCAGTCGTTCCGAAGAGGCTGCGCGCTACACTCTCCGTAAGTACGGCAACCGGCTGCCCGGCATCGAACACGGCTTTATCATAGGGCTTTCCATTGATAAAGGAAAAGTCGAATACGCGCCAGAAGATGTCGTCCGTTTGCCGTAAATCCACACTGACTGCCGGTTTGCCCGGCAAAGACACCGGAGTGGATACGGGGAAAATGGTATAGATAGTGACCGCTTCCGGCGTCTTCAACGACTGAAAACATTCACGGGCTGTCTGTACGCTCATCGGTCCGTTGCTTGTACCGTCTCCCCAATTCGAGTTGGAGATGCTCATTGCCTTGACGTGCAGGAAGCGGTCGCGATTGCTTTCGGGCGCAAAAGGAGCCACCTTTACCTGCTGCATCATTACCACCAGCATAATAAGGAATATGGCAAGCGCAGTACCGGCTATGCTGACGGCACTCATCATCGGCTGCTGCCGCAACTGCGCCCAGGCTTGTGCAAAGTATTGCTTTATCATCTTAACGGCCTATTTTCAAGTTATCTGTATTTACTCCTCCTATGCCTCCTTTGGAAATATCGGCACGTCCGGCGGTTCCGCTCAAAGTGACATCGCCCACACCACCCATTTTGGCGGACAAATAGTCGCAGGTTACATGAATATCGGCGCTGCCTACTCCGCGCAAGGCAACTTTCAGCTCGTTGCACGTCAAGTCGGAGACATTCACTTCACCCACACCTTTTATCTCGAATGACACGGCATCGAGCTTCAAGGGTTTCTCACATTTGAATTCGCCTACACCGGTAAACTCCACGTCCTTCAAGTCGGGAGCCGAAATCCAGATAGTCACGCCATCCTTCTGATTGCTCCTGCGCTTGTTTTTCCCGTCCTTGAAACCTATCAGCAGACGACCGTCCTTCACTGTGGTCTGCGTATTCTTCACGTACTTCTCCCTGCCTTCAATCCTGAAAGAATAAGTGTCACTCTGTGTAAAATGAATTGTCCCCACAGAGGTTATCTCAATGGACGAGAAAGCATCCACTTTACGTACCTCACTTACTTTTGCATCTTGTGCACAAACACTCAGCATACCTGCAAAGGCCAATACCAATGCAATGATAACACCTGCTACATCAGTTCTCATATTTCTTCTTTTTTATTTTGTTTCACATTCTATTCTTCGTGCAACGCCTCTGCCGGCTGTATCTTGATAGCCTGCCGTGCCGGGAACCATATTCCAATCACCACCATCAGCGCTATCAGCAACCATGCACCCAACGAGCCCAGCAGAAAACGCAGGAAGCTCCATTCCACCGGCCAGGTGGTAATCAGTTCCGTATGTCCCATTGTAAATTCGGCAATGCCCACGTTATAGCAGACAATCATGGCAGGCAGCGCAACAAGAGTCAGCAACAGCAATCCCTCTCCCATGAGCAGACAGAATATCTGTTTCTTCGTGCTGCCCATGGCAAGCCGCAAAGCTATTTCATTGCGGCGCCTACGGGTGCGGAACCAGAAAGTGCCTATCAGCCCCAGGAACACATTCACCAACAGGAATACCACCACAACCGTTTGCGTATTCACCTTATCCACATCGCCTTTCATCACTTCAAACTGATATTGCTGCTCCGTATAAGGCACAACATCGGCTATGAACATATTGTCGGTATCCAGGTGCGGGGCTATCTCTTTCAGGAACTTGCTCCGGTAATCGGGAGAGTCCATGTTTTCCTTCACACGGAAAACAATCTGCGCTTCATAATCCTGTAATTCGGTCCGTATCACATTCTCGTCAATTCTCCGGAAAGCCCACTTTGCATCGGCCCCATAGCGATAGGAACGGAAACTGCCGATCATGCCGCACTGCGTTACCACATTCGCGGTATCTCCGTACCAGTTCAAGGGAGTATCCAAAGAGAAGCCGGGCACCCTTTCCTTATAATAGTCGGCCGTACCCTCGCTCAGCATCACATAATTGCCGGACGTGACATCATTCCCCACAGGCATTGCCGCAAACGGACGTCCGGCATCTTCCTTCATGCGGAATACCCGCGTATATCCTCCGGTAGCGTTTATTATACGCACCGCACAGCCGATGGTATCCTGCACAGCCAGCGAGTTATAGGAATTATTGCCGCTCATCGGCAGGCTCCAATACGACAGGGCGGCCACTTCAACCGCAGGCTCCCTTTCGAGCTTCTGCAAGATGCCCAGGTATTTGTCCGCATTCGTCATGCTGCTGTCCCGGCTTTCACCGCCCTTAATCATTGAAAGCTGGTACACATGGTCTATGTTATACCCCAACGGGGATAGAACGTATACTTCAGGCATCCCAGCGAATCGCAAAGAAACCACATCACGATAAATACCAGGAACAATTCTGCAAACACCCATCCGTTACTGCGGAGACGCGCCCGAATCATACGTAAGTTATGTACTATGAATTTCATAATCAATTTCGCTTTATTTATCGTTCAAAGAATCCACAATCGTGTGCCGTGCGGCAAGCCATGTAGGCAGGCCTGCGCTCAGCAGGTTGATGACCAGGCAGAAAAGGAATGCCAGACAGAATACCGTAGGGCTGAACAGTACCGACATGCTCAGGTCGAACTCGCCGGAAGTGCCGGTGTTCTGATTATTGGTGAACAGCCACGTACGCATGCCGTACACGGCCAGATAACTGAACACCAGCCCCACCGCTCCGCCAATCAGGGTCAGTACGAGGTTTTCATTCAATATCTGCCTTATCAGTACGCCGCGCGTTGCTCCGAATGCCTTACGCACGCCCAGTTCGCTGATGCGCTGCTGCATACGGCTGTTGCTCAGGCCGCACAGATTGAGCGACGGCACTAAAAGAACAATGAGCAATGCCAGAGCGTACTGTATGTACAACATCCGCAAATCCGGCCCCACGTTGGCCCACACATGGTTGACATGCGTCACGATTTCATCGGGCTGTTCCATGATGTCCATCAGCACTTCGGTCTGTACGGCATTGATGTCCTTCACCCGCTTCGCTATTCCCTGCCTGATGGCCGGAATATCTTCGGAAGAACGTGCCAGCGCCACCACCGTATGCGATTGGGCATAACTCCAGATGGAAGTGGCATCCTGCAACTTGGCGGGATACATGCGCCACACTTGCGCATAAGCATCCTTCGCAATGACCGAAACATCCTTTACCACCCCGCAGATACGCGCTTCGTTACGGTTCAGCAGCACCGTCTTGCCCACCGCATCCGTAGTGCCGAACAGTTTCCGCGCCACAGAAGCAGCCACGACAATGGCGGACACATCGCCGCCCCGGTCGGAATCGTCGAATCCCCGTCCTGCGACAAACTGCATCCGGAACACTTTCCAGAATCCCGGGTCGGTTTCCATAGCATCCACTTTCACCGCATTAGTGCCGTCGGGCATGGAAACCAGGGCGACCGTTGCCGGAACAAATGCCGTACAGGCCTCTACTTCGGGCAACGGCTGCACACAGTTCTTCATGAAAGCCGGCGAACAGGCTGTATAATTATTCCAGTTCTTGTTTTCCTTACCCTGCAAATGCATCTTGCTTATGTAGAGAGAGCGGTTACGGTTCACTTCCGGCTCGATGTCGGCATATTTCATCTGCCAGGTAATCACAATCGCCATAATCATGGTAATGGCAAATGCCGTACCCAATATGAATATGGCACTCAGCAACGGGTTCTGCCGTAAAAGTATAAAAGCTTGGCGAATGGTCTGCATTTTTGAGTTATGAGTTATAAGTTATGGATTATGGGGGTTATTCTACTTGACGGCCGTCGAAGAAGCGGATTGTCCTTGAGGTCTGTCTGGCTTGCTCTTCATTGTGGGTTACCATTACGATGGTGCGCCCGTCTTCCTTGTTCAGCTGATGCAGCAGCTCCATCACTTCCGCTCCCATTTTGGAGTCCAGGTTACCGGTAGGCTCATCGGCGAGGATTATCTCCGGATTGCCGATAATGGCGCGTGCAATGGCAACACGCTGGCACTGACCGCCGGAGAGCTGTGTAGGCATGTGGCGCATACGGTGGCTCAGACCTACTTTCTGCAACACTTCCTCTGCCAGGCGGCGACGTTCTTTGGACGATACCTTTCTGTACAGCAAAGGCAGTTCCACGTTGTCCAGCACATTCAGCGAGTTAATCAAATGGAAAGACTGGAACACAAAGCCTAATTTCTGATTGCGGAAAGCAGCCAGTTCCTTGTCCTTCATGCCGTCCACCTTGGTACCGGCTATTTCAATCGTGCCGCCGGTAGGCGCATCCAGCAAACCCATAATATTCAGCAAAGTAGATTTACCGCAACCGGAAGGTCCCATGATACTGAGGAATTCCCCCTTGTTCACTTCGAGGTTCACATTCTCCAACGCTACGGTTTCAATCTCGTTGGTACGATAAATCTTGTTGATGCCAGTTAACTTAATCATAATGGTATGTATTTAATTGTTATTTCAGTTTCAGCTTATTCTTGTTCTTATATTGGCTCATATCGCTCACCACCACCTCATCGCCCGGTTGCAAGCCGCCAATAACTTCCACAAACTCAAAGTTGGAATCGCCCAACTGCACTTTGCGTTTCACAATCTCCTTGTCGGAATTGCGTACAAACAGTTCGTACTCCCCGCGACCTACGTAGTAAGAGGCGTTGGCTATGCGCATCACGTCCTCTTTCACGGCGTTCATCACATACACGTCCGTCTTCAGGCCGGAGCGCAGACGGCGGTTGTTGTCCTCGTTCAACTGTACGGTGAAGGAAATAACACCATTCTTGGACAACGGAGTGACGCTGCTCACCGTACCTTCCAGCTTCTCACTGCCTATCTTGACTATCGCCTTTCCGCCGGCGGCAACACGGTCGCCATACGTGTCGGCTATCTCGCCCTCTACCTTGAAATGGCTCAAATCGGAGATGACGGCAATCTGCGAACCTTCCGCCACCTGCGCGCCGATCTGGTTATTTATGTAAGTGAGGATTGCCTTGCGGGGCGAGCGGACTTGCGCATCGTCCAGCGTGCGTTTCGTTTCGGCAAGCGTCTTCCTGAAGATGCTGAAGTCCAGCTCCTGCACCTGATATTCGGCGTCCAGCACTTCCTTCTCATTGGCGTACTGCTGTTTCAACTGTTCGTATTCCAGCTCCGCCACGTTGTAACTCAGCTCCGCCTGACGCACTTTGTCGGTAGTGCCCGAACCGAGGCTGTCGAGGTATTGCTCGTTGCGCAGTTCCACTCTCTTGCGGTTCAACTGCATGGCGGAGACCTTTATTTTCATCTCCAGGTCGTTCAGCTTGGTCATATTCTCAAGCTTGAGCTGATTCAGCTTGTAGCTGCGCATCTGCTCCTCGTCGAGTTTCTGCTTGTAGTCGGTTTCGGCGCTCTGTAAATCCAGCTTTAGGATGGGCGTACCTATATCCACGCTGTCGCCACCTTTCTTATATACTTCCAGAATACGGGTGTTGATGGGCGAGTTGATAATCTCCTCAAAGGCAGGAACCACCTTTCCGGAAGCGCTTACGCTGACCTCAATCGTGCCTGTACTTACCTGGGAGAACACGATGTCTTTCTCCTTCACCCCCGTGCGCATCAATGAAATGAGCACACTGATAACAACGATACCCGCAGCGCCCATGCCGCCATAACGAATGATTTTCTTGTTACGCTCTTTGTTACGAACTTCTTTCGGAATCTCTCTATCCATATTTTCTGTCTTTATTTACCGTTTTACGTTGCTGCCGTCCTGTTGCGTAAACGGACAGCCTGCGATTCTTCGCCCTTATACTTGCCAAATCCGTGCCAAAAACATAAATCATTGAAAACAAGCGTTAAGGCAAAAAGAAGAGTGTCCGAAAACGGACACTCTGTACATTTTCGGATAGCTGCACTGTACGAAAAGAAGAAACAGACGGAAGAGAAAGCACAATGGTACGGCGGAAGAAATATAAACGACAGGAGATAACGGGGAAAACTCCTCACCTCAGCGTCCGTTTCCCCCTTTGGTATTTGTCATGCCACGCGTTGGTACTTGTCATACCACTCTTTGGTACGGCATGTACCACACTGTGGTACTACGAATACCGCACTGTGGTACGAGAGATACCAACGGTTGGTACTCCGCGTACCAAGCCGAGGTATTTCCAGGTACATCCTTTCTTATGATTATCAAGAACTTACGATAATATTCCCTGAACGTTATCTCAGGCGCAGTCTGTCCCCTACTTCGGGCACATATTCCGCATCCTTGCGGTTCATCTTATACAGATTCTTCAGGCGGATGCCGTACTTCTGCGAAATGGAATGCATGGAATCGCCGTCTTTTACAATATAAACGGTATGAGGCTTGGCGGCTTTCTTACGCTTGTCTTTCAGATAGATGATGTCGCCTGCCTCTAAGGTGTACTCTTTATGCAGGTCGTTATACTTCACCAGTTTGCGCCAACTGATGTCGAACTCTTTGCCCAGGAACTGGAAAGTATCGCCATCTCGGGCCACAACGTAGGCAATGTCGTTGGCAATATACACCTGATGCGGGTTGGCAAGCCAGGGTTTCTTCTTCAGTTCTTTCTCCCACTTGCGGGCCTCGCGCTTGCTCATACCACGGCTGTCGTACTTATACAGGTCGTAGTCCTCGATAATGGTTATCAAGCGGTTGGCATAGGAAGGGTCTGTGGCGTATCCCGCTTTTTTCAGGCCGCGCGCCCAGCCTTTGTAGTCGGTAATCTTCAACTTAAACAGGAAAGCATAGCGTGCGCCGCGTTTCAGGAAGAGCGAGTGATCCTCGTAGGAGTCCTTCGGGTGGCGATAGGCGCGGAAGCACTCTCCTTTGGCATCGTCGTCGTGGTACACTCTCCGCCCGCGCCAGTCGCTATGGCACTTTATGCCGAAGTGGTTGTTGCTCTTGCGTGCCAGTGCGCTTTGTCCCGCACCGCTCTCCAGCAGGCCTTGTGCCAGTGTGATGCTGGCGGGTATCTTATGTTCCTTCATCTGCTCCACGGCAAGCGGGGCATATTGTTTGATATATTCGTTGTAACGGGAATTTCTGCGTTGTGCCTGCACAGCCACGCAAATAAGGAGAAGTGCTATGATAGCAGTCAGTCTGAATATAGGTTTCATGCTTCGAGTGTTGAATTTGACACAAAAGTCTGCAAAAGAATTGAAAAAACCAATCTCTTTCCTATCTTTGTAACATTAATTACAATAAACCATTATTCTATGAAGGACCTGAACATACAGATTGCCATCAAGATATACGAATACGAAGAGCTGAATGCCGCCGACCGCGAGCTTCTGGATGCCGCCCGGCAGGCAACTTACCGCAGTTATGCCCCCTATTCGCACTTCTCGGTGGGCGCAGCCGCTCGGTTGGCAAACAATATCATCGTTACCGGAACCAATCAGGAGAATGCAGCCTATCCGTCGGGGCTTTGCGCGGAACGCACCACTTTGTTCTATGCCAACTCCCAATATCCCGACCAGGCTGTGGAGACACTTGCCATAGCCGCCCGCAACGAACGTGGCGACTTTCTGGAAGAACCGATTCCCCCGTGCGGCGCCTGCCGGCAGGTGATGCTCGAAACGGAAAAACGTTTCAAACGTCCCATGCGCATACTGCTGTCCGGCGAAAAAGGCATTTATGAATTGAGAAGTGTGGGTGCATTGCTGCCGCTTTCGTTCGATGCGTCTTCCATGTTATAAAACAAATACCTACCTTTGCAACCGCTAACCAACAAATACCACCACCAATGAGAATATCCAAATAAAGACAGCACATTTCGGTAAACATCGCTTTATATATGCTTTTCATATCAGAACGCTGAGCATCACTCAAAAGGAAAATGTTTAGCCTTTACTGTGTTTGTCTGTTCCCCACAGCCTTACAAGAGTTGAAAGTGTGTCGTACAGACACCTATGTTATCTACCCTAAACACAGTAAATTTATGAGTATCATTATTAAAGACCTTAGCTATACCCATACCGATAAGGAAGTTTTGTTTTCCAACCTCAATCTGATTATCAATTCCGGAGAAAAGACCGCGCTGACAGGCAATAACGGTTGCGGAAAATCCACCCTGATGCCTAACTGCACTCCATGCCATTCTGAACGGTGATACAGCGGAAGAACACTTTGCCCGGCTCGACAACGACTGGAATATCGAAGAGCGTACCCAAGCCGTTCTCCACGCCTGGCATTTGAACGGTATCTCTCTTTTACGCCCATTAGAGGGGCTTAGCGGCGGAGAGAAAACACGCCTGTTCCTTGCCGGCATGGAACTGAAAGAACCGGACACCCTACTGCTGGACGAGCCCACCAATAATCTGGACATCGAAAGTATTGAAATCATCACAGCTACGATACGTAACTATCAAGGTACCGTACTTGCAGTCTCACACGACCGGGATTTTCTGAAAGAAACAGGAATTGAACAAGAAATAAGCTTTTTTCTGTAAAATCGGTAAAAACAAACGTAATCCATATACACAAACTAATTATAAACTCCTTATTTTTGCAATGATAAAACTATTATGACTATGTTACGTACTATCAGACTGACACTTGCAATTGTATTCTTTGCACTCGTCACGCTCCTGTTTCTCGATTTCACCGGAACGCTGCACGGCTGGATGGGCTGGATGGCGAAAATACAGTTCCTCCCCGCACTGCTCGCACTGAATGCAGGCGTGGTACTGCTGCTTGTTGCATTGACCCTGCTGTTCGGACGCGTCTATTGCTCCGTTATCTGCCCGCTCGGCGTATTTCAGGATGTCATTTCCCGGTTTGCAGGCAAGCGGAAGAAAAACCGTTTCCGCTATTCTCCCGCCAGGAAATGGCTGCGCTACGCAATGTTGGCAGTGTTTGCCGTGGCCCTCGTTGCGGGCGTGCGCTTTCATGCAGTCGCCTCACTGCTCGAACCGTACAGCTCTTACGGACGCATCGCTTCCAATCTCTTCGCTCCCGTCTATCAGTGGGGCAATAACCTGCTGGCATACCTGGCGGAACGGGCGGACAGCTACGCTTTCTATGAAACAGAGGTGTGGATGAAAAGCCTGCCTACGTTCATCATAGCGTCCCTTACTTTTGTCGTGCTCATCATATTGGCATGGCGAGGCGGCCGTACGTACTGCAACACGATTTGTCCAGTAGGTACGGTGCTCGGTTTCCTGTCCGGGTATTCTCTTTTCAAACCGGTCATAGATACCGAGAAGTGCAACGGCTGCGGACTTTGCGCACGCAACTGCAAGGCATCGTGCATCAACTCCAAAACCCACGAAATTGATTACAGCCGTTGCGTGGCGTGCATGGACTGCCTGGATAAATGCAGACAGGGAGCCATCACCTACACCCGCCGCCGTCATAAAGCGGATGCTGCGAAAATATCCGCCCGGAATCAAACTCAATGTACAACAACTTCTACCGGACCGGCAGATGATACCCGGCGCGCATTCCTCTCGGCAACGGCAGTATTGGCCACTACCGCCGCTCTAAAGGCGCAAGAGAAGAAAGTAGACGGCGGACTGGCCGCCATCGAAGACAAGAAGATACCCGCACGTGCCGCCGCCATTACTCCTCCGGGGTCGTTGAGCGCACGCAACTTTGCACAACACTGTACGGCTTGCCAGCTATGCGTTGCGGTGTGTCCCAACCAGGTGCTGCGCCCCTCTTCCGACCTGACACGGCTGATGCAGCCGGAAATGTCCTACGAGCGCGGCTACTGCCGTCCCGAATGTACCAAGTGTTCGGAAGTTTGTCCGGCAGGTGCTATCCGGCCGATAACGAAAGCCGACAAATCGGCCATCCAGATAGGTCATGCCGTATGGATAAAGGAGAATTGCATCTGCATCACCGATAAGGTGGAGTGCGGCAACTGCGCTCGCCACTGCCCGGTCGGCGCCATACAAATGGTGGCTTCGGACTCCGGAAATCCGCAATCCCCCAAAATACCCGTTGTCAATACCGAACGCTGCATCGGCTGCGGCGCATGTGAGAACCTGTGTCCGGCACGCCCGTTCAGCGCAATCTATGTGGAAGGACATATCATGCACAGAACGGTGTGAGAATCAGATGACAAAACGATAAAGGAAAATCTTCGATACGTTCTGGACAACAGACAGCATCGAGAAGAATAAATACGAGTAACTATGGAAGAAAAGAATAATAAGAATAACAGCAAGATAAACCGCCGGGACTTCTTCAAGCTTGCCGGCGTAGGGACGTTTGCATCGGCAGCCGCACTGTATGGCTGCTCCGGCAAGAACAACCGTTCGGACAGCGAATCAGCCGCTTTGGGTGAAATTCCTATCGATAAGATGGTGTACCGTACCAATCCCACCACGGGCGACCGGGTATCCTTATTGGGCTACGGCTGCATGCGCTGGCCTACCCGGAAGCGGGCTGACGGAAACGGAGATGAGGTAGACCAGGAAGCGGTCAACGAACTGATTGACTATGCCATCGCCCACGGCGTGAACTATTTCGACACATCGCCCGTGTATGTGCAGGGTTGGTCGGAGAAGTCAACGGGAATAGCACTGAAACGCCATCCGCGTGAAAAGTTCCTGATAGCCACCAAACTGTCCAACTTTTCCAATTACACCCGCGAGAATTCAATTGCCATGTATCGGAAATCGTTCGAGGACCTGCAAGTGGACTACATCGATTATTATCTGTTGCACTCCGTCGGCAATGGCGGCATCAAGACATTCCGGGCACGGTACATCGACAACGGTATGATTGATTTTCTGATGGAAGAACGCAAGGCCGGGCGTATCCGGAACCTGGGATTTTCGTTTCACGGAACAACGGACGTGTTCGATGAAATACTGGCCATGCACGACCACATACACTGGGATTTCGTGCAAATCCAACTCAACTATGCCGACTGGCGGCATGCTTCGGGCAATAATGTCAATGCCGAATATCTGTATGGCGAACTCGTTAAACGCGACATTCCCGCCATTATCATGGAACCGCTGCTGGGAGGACGGCTATCCAGACTGAACGACCACTTGGTGGCACGCCTGAAACAGCATCGCCCGCAAGAGAGTGTAGCTTCCTGGGCATTCCGCTTTGCCGGGAGCTTCCCCAAGGTACTGACGGTACTGAGCGGCATGACGTATATGGAACATCTGCAGGACAATCTCCGCACCTATTCCCCCCTCGACCCTTGCACGGAAGAAGAACTGGCTCTGCTGGAAGATACGGCGCAGGTAATGCTTACCTATCCTATCATCCCGTGCAACGACTGCAAGTATTGCATGCCTTGTCCCTACGGACTGGACATTCCCGCCATTCTGCTGCATTACAACCGCTGCGTCAACGAGGGCAATATACCCAAAAGCAGCCGGGATGAGCACTATCGCGAAGCCCGCCGCGCCTTCCTCATCGGTTATGACCGCAGCGTACCGAAGCTCCGCCAGGCAAGCCATTGTACAGGATGCGACCAATGCAACCCGCACTGTCCTCAAAGCATCGATATACCCCAAAAGTTACAGGAAATAGACCGGTTTGTAGAAAATCTCAAACAAGAGAGATTATAATACAAACGGAAAAAGAAAATACGCCCTATCTTTGGCGGAGCAAATAATGAAGAAAGCGATACGAATGAAGAAAAAAAACATATTACTCCTTTCGATAGCCGGCCTTTGGACAATGGCGGGATTTGCGCAGGCTGCAAAGGACAGCGCGCGCATTGCCCGGAACCTGACTATAGATGAAGTGGTAGTAACCGGAACAAGAAACGAAACGGATATACGGCATCTGCCGATGACCATCTCCGTAGTGAACCGCAAGGTGTTGGAGCGACGTTTCCAACCATCCGTACTACCTGCACTGACAGAGCAAGTGCCCGGACTGTTCGCTACAAGCCGCGGCATCATGGGATACGGCGTGTCCACGGGAGCAGCAGGCGGAATGAACCTGCGCGGCATCGGCGGCAGCCCTACGGCTGGTTTGCTGGTGCTGATTGACGGCCATCCCCAATATATGGGATTAATGGGACATCCCATTGCCGATGCCTATCAGACCATGCTGACCGACCGGGTGGAAGTGCTTCGCGGTCCTGCCTCGGTGCTGTATGGCTCTAACGCTATGGGCGGCGTTATCAATATCGTAACCCGCAAGATGCAGGAAGACGGGGTTAAGACCCATGCGCAAATCGGCTACGGCTCCTACAACACATTGCAGACGGAAGTTTCCAACCGCATCAGGAAAGGGCGTTTCAGCAGCGTTGTCACCGGCTCTTACAACCGTACCGATGGGCATCGCGACAATATGGAGTTTGAGCAATACGGCGGCTATACCAAGCTGGGATATGACTTCAACGATTCCTGGAAACTGTGGGGCGATGTAAACATCACGCAGTTCAAGGCCTCCAATCCGGGCGAAGCCGGTAATCCGTACATAGACAATGACTCCCGCATCACGCGCGGCATGACTTCGCTCGCTCTCGAAAACCATTATGAAAAGAGCTCCGGCGCCTTGAGTTTCTTCTATAACTGGGGACGCCATAAAATCAATGACGGCTATCATCCCGGCGGTACGCCGCAGGAATCCCATTTCAACTCCAAAGACCGCATGCTGGGCGTGTCGTGGTATCAGAGCGCAACGCTTTTCGCCGGTAACCGTCTGACCGCAGGTTTCGACTATCAGCACTTCGGCGGCGAATCATGGAACCGCATGGTGTCTACCGGCGAACGTATTCCGGGTGTAGACAAGCAAATGGATGAATTTGCCGGATATGTAGACTTCCGTCAAGACCTCGGAGAATGGCTCTCTCTGGATGCGGGCATCCGTGTAGACCACCATTCGCATGTAGGCACGGAATGGATTCCGCAAGGTGGCCTTTCGTTCCACTTGCCCCGACAGACGGAAGTGAAAGCAATGGTGAGCAAGGGATTCCGTAACCCCACCATCCGTGAGATGTACATGTTTCCGCCACAGAACCCGGATTTAATGGCGGAAAGCCTGATGAGCTACGAGTTGTCTTTCTCGCAACGGGTGTTGGACGGCGCTTTGTCTTACGGCATAAACCTCTACTACATTGACGGCGACAATATGATTATGACCGTTCCTACGGACGGCAAGCCCAAGAATGTAAATACCGGCAAGATTGAAAACCGGGGCATTGAAGCCAATATCGGTTACCGCATTACCCCGCACTGGCAGGCAAATGCCAATTACAGTTGGCTGCACATGGAGAATCCGGTGATTGCCGCTCCCGGACATAAACTCTATGCAGGCGTTGACTTTACGCGAGGCCGCTGGGGAGTGTCAACCGGAGTGCAATATATAAAAGACCTCTATACCAACGTAAGCAAAGGCAAGGAGAAGAAAGAAAGTTTTGTTCTCTGGAACCTGCGTGCCAATTATCGTGTATGCCGCTATGCCGATGTCTTTGTACGAGGGGAAAACCTGCTGGCGCAACGTTACGAAATAAACGACGGCTTTCCGATGCCTAAGGCAACCGTTATGGGCGGAGTGAATATCAATTTCTGACAAAATCAGGCATTACTGTTGTCAAGACCGTATTGGTTTGAAATAATAGTTATAACTTTGTGAGTATAAAACAGATTGTTTGATTAGCCGATAAAGATTATCCGACAGACCAATACAATTTACCCGATAAATGAATAAGATTATTTTATAAACGATAAGAACATGGAAACAAAAACTGTAAAACTCTATTCGCTGGATTACAGCAATGCAAGAACTTACTTAATGGCCGCATTGTTCATTGCAGGCAATATGGCACTGCCCCAGCTTTTCCACCTTATACCGCAAGGCGGTATCACATGGTTGCCCATCTATTTCTTCACCTTAATCGGTGCATACAAATTCGGCTGGAAGGTAGGATTGCTGACTGCGGTCCTTTCTCCGATAATCAATTCACTGTTGTTCGGGATGCCTCTTCCGGCAGTGCTTCCCGCCATTCTGTTGAAGTCCGTATTACTGGCAGCAGCAGCCGGCTGGGCAGCACATCGTTTCAACCGTATCTCTCTGCCTATCCTATTGGCCGTTGTACTGTTCTATCAGGTAGCAGGTACTCTGGGCGAATGGGCTATGGTGGGCAGCTTCTTCCAAGCCGTACAGGATTTCCGTATCGGGCTGCCGGGAATGGCAATGCAGGTAGTAGGCGGCTATGCGCTGATAAAGTATAGCGCATCGCTGTAATAACCTTGTAGAAATATTAAAAAAGGTTCGGAACTGTTTCTGTATACAGTTTTACGAAAAGCATAGAGGATATTTGGCCTCAACCAAAAGAAAACCTTAGAATCAATAATCAGAGAAAGATAGGATGAGCTTTTCCTGCTTATTGAATTCTAAGGTTTCAACCAAATATAATCTACGAGAATTAAAAACGTTAGTTGCTGTAACCAAGAGATACAACCTCTATTTTATCTTGTCATATTGCTGTTCCGCTTTAATTTCCGTATAAGCAGGTGCATCAATCATCTCGACCAATGCTCTTAAAACAGGTCCTTCACCCATAGGGTCGTTTTTCCATTGAGGGCGATTATAATAAAATGATAAAGAAGGCATAATTCCCGTACCGGCACAAATAGCGGTGACATCACCTTCAGGGGTGATTTTTGTCAGCATACCTTTCAAGCCTTCCCATGCCACATAAATATAATCGGGATGTAACCATCCTTCTTTAACTCCCTTGGCAATGCCGAAAACAAACATGGCCGTTCCCGTTATCTCTTCATAAGAATCTGGTTTGTCGAGCAACTGATGCCATAATCCGTTAGCGCCCTGATAACGAATTACCCCATCCGTCTGCATCCGGAAGTTCTTAATGACATCTTCGCGCATAGGATGATTTTCGGGCATTCTCGACAGTAAATCTGCCGTTGCCATAAATACCCATCCGTTGGCTCTTGACCAATGAGCTACTCCGTGTATCTTCGTGTCAGTATGATAACAGTGATAATAGACTTCCTTCTCGGGACACCATAGATAGCGGGTGTAATTCAGTATCTGATTGGCAGCATCATCGAAATACTTATTATCTCCTGTCATCTCTCCCATTCTTACCAAAAAGGAAAGGGCCATAAAAGCATCATCAGCCCACACCGTATTCACGTGCGGCCACAATCGGGCAATAGTGCCATCGGCAAGCCGGGGTTCGGAGAACATTAAATGATGATTGGTACTTTCAATATATTTCCGGAATGCCGCGTTAGGATGCTTCCGGCTCAAATCAATCAAACTTGCTCCCATCGGTCCGTTATCGTCCAGACGTTTATTACGATAAATCATGTGCCAATTCAAGGCATTCACCGCTTTCCATCCTTCATTCTTCAACGTTTCCTCATACAATCTACGGAAATAAGATTGATTGTCCTCATCAAATACGAAATTCATATTCTTCAATACGTAGTTTTCGTATTTGGAGTTACCCAGCTTATTACCCAATTCCATTAAAGCAATATTGGTAACTCCGTTCGTGTAGTGCCAATCAAGATATTTACTCCTGACTTTCAATGCTTTATTCAAAGGCATATTCTTTAAGGATGTATAGGTCTTTCCGCTTTTCTTATCCACAAACTCATAAGTCGTGGACGCCAAAATACGATCAGCTATCTTCATTGCCATCTCTTTGGCTTTGTCATTCGTTTGCGCCCCTGCCGACACGCTACACAGTTGCAATATGCTTATAAAAACAAGACATAACTTTTTCATCATCATTCGGTATTCTATTTAATCAGAAATATATAATTCTCTATATTCGTATATCCATTAGACGCTACTTTCATGGCATCTGCCGGATCATTCTTATCAAGGCCGTATTTATCTTCAAACTCGTCCGGCATACCATCATTGTCGGTATCTGCAGGAGCTTCCGCCGACTTTATATTACCCGGTCCCTTTGTCGGTATATCTTCCTCCGAATGGATAATCAGCCCCTTTTTCCCCAATGAAGTCAGTTCATCGATAAGATAGGCATCCACCTCATCCCGTACGGGCAAGGAAGATCCGCCATTGGCAACAATCCATTCGTAGGCTTCCTGAGCAGTCATCAGTTCTTTTATTTCGGGATGTACATCGGACGGACGTTCGAGGAACGTAGGAGAAGTTATAATCTCCTCTCCTGCTGCAACCGACTTCTTCATACAGTCTGCACGTCCCAGTTCACGGCCATTCAATGAGCCATCCTTATTATCATCACAAAAGTTACCAGACAAATAAGCACTGAAATGCTCGTTATATCGGGTAAAGGGAGCCGTTGCGCCTAACTTCTTGCCATCGTAATTATCTGTAGTTCCTACTATAAAATAATTATTCCGAATATCGGCATCCGATTTCTGCTGAGTATCTCCCATAATATAAGCACCGCCGTTTCCCCAATTATAAAGGACATTGTTTACAAACTGATTTAGTCCTTTCACTTTCGGATTACGGGTTTTATTGTCTATATACAGATTCCGGTACAAAGTAACTCCATCGTTTATTGTGGTCTGGATAAGCCCACCACAAGAATGAGGTTGCAATCCCTGCCCTATGAACGAGTTCTGTATCGTGATATTCCGAGGCTGATCTGCGGGCTTTTTAGGATCTCCATTGATGGAGAAACATTCATCGCGTCCCCAAGTTACAGACATATGGTCGAAAATCATATCCGAACCATAGGCGATACCGGCTGCATCTTTACCTTCACGACCGTTGATACCCATTCGTACACGTAAATAACGGCATATCAAATTGTCCGCTCCCGAAAAGGAAACCCGGTTGCCATACACGACAACTCCGTCACCCGGAGCTGTCTGTGCTGCAATTGTCAAGTTCTTTGAGAAGTCGAGAGGAGACTCTAATTTGATTACCCCTGCAACCTTAAATACAATAATACGGTTGGGCTTACTGACGGCATCACGTAAAGAACCCCTGCCCGAATCTGCCAAAGTCGTTACTTGATATACTTCACCCGTTCTGCCACCTGTGGCATGCCGCCCATATCCTTCCGCACCGGGAAAGGCCAGTACCTCACCATAATCCGGGAAAGAAACACCAGAGTTATCTTTCCCTTCATCTTGGTCGCAAGCCAACAAAGCCCATGCAAGGCAAAAGAATCCTATCAAATTCATATTATATCTCATTAATTAGAGTATTTAATTTACAAATAATTAATCCAAAACTTTAATCCAACGGGGATCACCGTATTCTGATTTATAAATGACTGACTCTGCATCAACTACAGTAAAATCATTTTCCTCAACATTACGGAATAACGAAGCATCATCCGTATCCAATGAAATCAGTGTCAAACCGGCATCAGACATCTTTTCAAAATCCAATGTACAATAGTTGCCTTTCGAATTTAAATTAACACTGCCTGCATCAAGCACTTTACTTTTACTGCTGCCAAAGACACAATTACTTACCGACAAGTTCAGCGGCGTAGTCAATTTGGAGAAATTCCCAACAGCCCTATAAGTGTTTTTGCCATCCTTATTTGAGCCCCAATTATAGAAAGTACAATTAGAAATAACAACTTTGTTACCGGCCGCAATAGGGACATCAGCAGTAGGTGCTCCAAACACACCCGGTGAAATATAGAACTCATAGAATGTGGAATTAGTGACGGAGACATCATTCCATACATTAGAGCCTTTATTTATTGCATGAATAAAACCGAATTGTTTTGTTACATTTTTTGTATCATTAATACCGGAAACCAAACAATTATCTATACGGATATGGTTGATTGTGGTAACTCCTTCACTGGCATCACTCATCATTAAAACGGTAGATGGTAAAACTATATCCGAGTTTGTAATTTCAAATCTATCTATTGTGAAATCAGTACCGGCATTGTGTTTCCCTATATTCAGCAAACGTGTTTTACTACCTTTACTGGGCTTACTCTCAGTCCATGTTTCCTTAATATTCACATTATCAACAATAAAATATTCAATATTCGGCATATTGCCAACTTCCGGTTTCACAATGAAGCCCCCCTCGCGAATGTACAAGGTAGGACGTTCCCCCGGGTTAGCAAGAAGAGCAATGCTTTTGGTCAATTTAATATCGCCGGTTTTCGCAGCGACTTCCCCGCCTGTTGTCAGGTAATAATCAACGCCATTCTTCAATTGGAAAACAAGAGCCTGCTTACTTGTATCATCCATACCGGCCTTAATCTTATCCATCAAATCAACTCCATCTTCCACCACAACTGCATCGGCAGGCATTCCTGCAGTGGTAAATCTCTGCTGATTATATTTTTCTGCTCCTTCCGGTGCAGCACTGTTTGTCAAAGCCACATAATAAGTAGTACGAGGAGTTAATCCTGTAATCGTATATTGTCCGGCAGAAGCATCTTCCAAACTAATTTGTTTTTCCTCTGTAGTTCTTTCTTCCCATATCGCCAATCCGTCAACCGGATTTTTTTCCGATACCACCCATTTAATTTCCACGGAAGTCTCATTAATCTGCGAACCTTCCACAGCATACAGTATTTTCGGAATAGTACGGGACAAAGTTGAAATGGAAGAACCCATTTCCGTCCAATTCGATGTTATAGCAAGAGATTCATTATTAGCTCTGACACGGGCATAAAATTTAGTCTCATAACGTAAATTCGCAAACGTACATTTGCCCTTCTCCACTGTCTGTGTTTCAAGATTTTCCGACTGAAACGTGGCATCCTGAGAAAGCTCTACCGTATACGAAGTTGCTTCGCCGGATGTTCTCCAAGCCAGCGTTATAGTATTGCTTTCTGCAAAACAGGACGAAGCAATAAAGGAAGGTCTGAATAAACGGGGCATCTCTGTCGTCTCGTCTTCACATGCTATACAAGCAAACAGACAGAAAAGTAAAAGCGGCACTATATATTTTGTTTTCATCCTACTATTAGTTTTAATATCCATAATAATTTTTCAATAATCCCTGATGGCTTGACAATGCGTCCGGCGGTATAGGAACCAAATAGCGTACCGGATCCGTTTCGGGATTCACAGCCCCGGCATTCGATGCATTAATATAGCCATAGAAAGAATGCAGAATACGGGCAGACGGTTCCCATTGGCGAGGACTGGCGTTTTTAACTTGCGTACAATATTGAACACACATATCTACACGCGAGTAACCGGAAGGATTTTGGGAAGGATATGCAGGTAGCGCCTCATCATAAGAATTGATGTTCCCTTCTTTGTACCAATCCATTGTTTCGGCTACACATACCGGGAACAGCGTTTTATCCGCCGGTACCATCTTATAGCTACAGCCGGGTAAGAATCAAAGCGTGCATCATAAGTAGGATTTTCAAAAGGAGTTTCCGTATTTTCATATTGCTTAGTACGAGCTACTTTACCCAATTCAATCCAATCGAAATACAAATTATATAATGTTTTTCCATACAGATTCCAACGTGCCAAATCGTAACGTCTATGCTTTTCTCCGCCAAATTCCCAGGCACGTTCCTGAACAATAGCATTGAAGAAATCTTCTTTTGTCCCCAAAGCATCCACATAAGCCTCTACCTTTTCAGCATGGTCTTTTTCTGCAAAAGCCCTTTTACGCACCTGCTTCAAGGCATCCTTAGCTTCGGTCGTCGGCCCGTCATGGTTTTCATTGGCAGCTTCCGCATACATCAACAACACATCAGCATAGCGCATATACGTATAATTGATCCCTGTACCTTTATTGGATGTACTGCCCAACGGTGATTCCATAAATAGACGGTTCCATTTGCCACAACCAACATTAAGTTCGGAAAATGGCTTCTGAATAATAGAACTCATTCCTGAATTTTCATAACGGAATATCTCACAAGTAATATCCCTACGTAAATCCTCTCTATCAAAAGACAACATATAGGTAAGAGCCAATCTGGCGCCACCGGATGAATATCCGTGAGGAGCATTGGACGCATTCACGCCCTCTGAGTTCTTTGACGATACAATATATGTTCCCCAAGAATAAGCCAATTCTCCAGAACCACCTACTTTAGCCGGTACATCAAAAATATTATCATCACCAACCGGTACTATCCAACTACATTCATCTACCCAAACCTGACGGAAAGAACGAGTCAAGGAATGTTTACCCTCAGAGATAACCTTTCCGGCATATTCCTCAGCTATTTTATAATATTCTTTCCAATCGTCGCTCCGCTCCATTGTACCCACAGCAGAAGGATTATCATAATCCGGCCTGAGGCTCCAACCACCTCTTTGCAAAGCAATGCGAGCTATCAATGCCTGACAGAATTCTCTTGAAGCAACCTCTACTCCTCTGTCGGATTCTTCTGCATACAACATCAAAGGTTCTACCTCTATCAAATCATTAATCATATCGGTCAATATTGTATTGCGGTCGGTCGCTCCGATAAACAATTCATCCTTATTTCCGGCAGGTTTTCTTCTGTAAGGCACATCACCCCAGTTTCTGACAAGCTCCAAATAATACATGGCACGCAGGACTTTCGCTTCTCCGTAATAATGCATCAGACGCGACGGTTTAGTTTTGTCAGCAGCGGCAAACAGAGAACTCTGTTCAATACCCTCTATGACATCGTTCGTACGGTTTACCCCGTCATACATACCTGTCCAAATATCACCATACGACTTTATATCGCCTGTACTCGGAACAAATGCACGCTCATTGAGATTGGATGCTGTAGATAATCCACTGAACTCCACATCCGTATTAAACAGCATCTTCTTAAGCAGAACTCCTACCCAACCCTTACCGCTGACCATAGGCACATACATGCCATTGACAGCAGTAGCTATTTCGGATTCACTGCCAAATACATACTCCTTATCAAACGTAGACGGAGAATTTACATCCAGATAGTCTGAACAGGATGCGAACAATAATAAGCTCGCCATTACCGATATATATATTTTTTTCATATCCTATATAATTTAAAAATTCAAATTAACACCGACTGTATAAACACGGCTACGCGGAGTTACATTATTATCAATGCCCGGCGTCAAACCTTTTTGGATATTCACTTCTGGATCATAACCGCTATATCCTGTTATTGTAAACAAGTTGCTTCCGGAAAAATATAAACGCAGGCTCTTAACTCCTAAAGATCTCAACCAATGCTTAGGAAGCGTATAACCAACCGTCAAAGTACTCAAACGAAGGAAAGAACCGTCTTCAACCAAATCGGTCATTGTTATACCCTGAGTTACGGACATCCAAGAATAGGTTTTGGCGTTCTCATTTAATGCCGCTAAGGCAACAGGGTCACTGGAAACATTCACACCGGCATCGTCCACATAACGGAAACGATTGGCAAGGTTCATATCCGTAGATAAGTTGGAATAATTACGACGGACAGCCGAGTGCAGGTAGAGTTTATTCACATTGAGCACATCAAAATCACACATGTAATTGAAGAATGCCGTGAAGTCCAGATTCTTCCAGTTGCCGGAAAGTCCGAAACCGCCGGTCACTTTAGGATTGGTATCACCGATAACCGTCATATCATCTTCAGTAATCAAGTTCGATTCGGAATCGGACAGTTTCTTGAATTTCATAGCTCCGGGTTTAAAAGCAAAGTTACCGGAACTGAACGATGAATTATCGGGTATACCCGGCTTCAAAGTCCATTTTTTAGTAGTTGCATCGAAATCAAAATCATCTACCTTATAGAACCCGTCGTTGACGAATCCGTAAATCAATCCCATACTTTTGCCTACTTCCATTTTATAGTTATACGTTCCATACCAGTTGGATAATGAAGCTTTGGTTTTCCATTCGGTTTCACCGGTAGCCAACTTGTCTACCTTATTCTTGTTGAACGCAACGTTGAAGTTTGCCGATAGCTGGAAATCCTTTGTCTGAATGATTTTTGCATCCAAAGAGATTTCAACTCCCTTGTTTGAAGTCTGTCCCACATTTGTCATCTGACGGGAATAACCTGATGAATTAGGAATGATAGAAGGAACCAACAAGTCCTTGGTTGTATTCCAATACACATCAACCGTACCGCTCAGACGGTTTCTAAAGAATCCGAAATCCAAACCGATATTACGGGTTATTGTCGTCTCCCACTTCAAGTCTGGATCGTAAAGATAAGTTTGGTCTGCAAACTGATAATAATTATATTCCTCATTACCGAAAGCGGGAGCACTTGTTCCACTGTATACACGATAGATATTATGCCACAAATCATTACCAATACGGTTATTACCAGCCAAACCGTAGCTGGCTCTCAACTTCAAATCAGAGATGAACTTTATAGGCTTCATCCACTTTTCATTGGAAATTCTCCAGGCGATGGAACCTGCCGGAAAATATCCCCACTGCTTACCGGGAGCAAACTTGGTAGACCCGTCGGCACGAACCGTCAGAGTAGCATAATAACGATTTTTGTAATCATACAATGCACGTCCGAAGAAAGAAGCGGTTCTGTCGGGAGCACTTTTATAACTGGTGCTCTGATTGGGAGTCCCCAAAGCAAAATTCTCCAACGCTGCCTCTGCCGTTACAGAAACCGGAAAGAGCTTTGCACTCATAAACGTATTATCGTTCTGCGCATGGTTAATTTCCTGTCCCAGCATTACATTGACATTGTGAGACTTATTAAACGAGTTACGATAGGTCAGCGTATTTGCCAAACGATATGATTCCTTATGGGTTTTGGTACGTTTAGCAGAAGGCATATTATTCATACCGGCAGCAGAAGCCGTACTGGACAATGGACCGTAAAACTGATTGTCATTTGCATGAGTCGTGCTTATTCCATACTCGGAACGAAATTGCAATCCTTTTATCACATCCCATACCAAAGCAGCTTTCAGGCTGAGAGCCTGTTCGTCACGTTTTCTGTAATTCTGTTTATTCTCTTCCACCGGAGTATATTTCTGGTTCAGGGAATTTCCATCTCCATCCAGGTTTTCCTCGTCATCATCAGGGTCGACGGCAACTCCTGCCGACAACCCATTGGTAGGACGAAAACGAAGCGCAGTAACAATATTTGTCCCCGAAGTTCCGGCACCATCGATAGTACGCGTACGATAAGTTGCATTTGTTTCCAGTTTCAGATTCTTGAACAACTGATGATTCAATTTTAGATTAATGTTATTACGTGTCAGTCCCGAACCAATCAACTGTCCCTCGTCTTTATTGCGAGTATAACTCAAATTGAATTTGGTTTTTTCATTACCGCCATTAACGGTTATATTATAATACTGCGAAATAGGATTACCGCCTAGAATTTCATCCTGCCAATCAGTAGTGTTCGTGTATTTGTATAAATCAATATCATCATAGTAGCCGAAATTTTTGATAAAGCCCTCATCCGAACCTTTACGAATCATCTGATATTCATATTCGGCCATTACAAACTCATAGTTGTTCATTACCGGTATTTTACGTGCTAATGTACGCATCTGCAAATAGCTATTAAACTGTACGGTTGTTTTACCCATTTTAGGGTTTTTGGTGGTCACGATAACAACACCGTTTGCACCTCTTGCACCGTAGATAGCTGTCATTGACGCCTCTTTCAAAACATCAATAGATTCAATATCCGTTGGCGGAATACCGCTTAAATCATCTACCGGAAAACCATCCACCAAAAATAATGGTGAATTATCTTGGGTTATGGAACCACCGCCACGCACGCGAACACTGATTTCAGCATCCAACGCACCATCCGCAGTAGTAATCTGTACACCGGCCATCTTTCCGGCTAAAGCATCAGCCACAGAAGCCGAAGCAACTTTGGATATAGACTCGGATGAAACAGATGCAATGGACCCCGTTACATCACTACGACGTATGTTACCATAACCCAATACAACAATTTCATCCAATACATTTGCATCCTCACGCATAGTTATATCCAGCTTCTTACCCTGTTGAGCCCTTACTTTACGTGTCTCATAACCAATATAGGATATTTCCAAATTTACGTTATCTGCAACATCCAACGAAAAACTACCGTCAATGCCTGTAACTGTTCCGTTAGTTGTTCCTTGTTCTCTTATAGTTGCACCAATGATCGGCTCCCCCGCATCATCTACAACCTTACCAATGGCTTTAATTCGTTTATTCTTAGTCTTGTCCCCCGATTGTATCTTCTTTACTATTATTCGCTTATTCTGAATTTCATAAGTCAGATTATTTTGTCCCTGGAGAATTTGCTTAACGACATCATCAATTGTCGCTTTGTCCGTAGATATTGAAATTCGCTTATTCGTATTTACATCCGCAGATGAAAACACAAACGAGTAACCAGATTTTTCTTTCAATAGTTCCATTGCCTCTTTTACAGTTATTTCCCTATTTTTCAACGATATACCTTGAGAAGAAGCGGAAATATGAAGACAAAAAGCTACTGAGGCTATTAAAATAGCCTTACTGAAGTTTCCCATAAACGTTTTGAATTTTTAATTAATGAATAGAAATAAGGTTTGGTAATAAATTACCAAGTAAAGCTGACTTCCAGACTATTGTCCGGGAAGCAAAATGCCAACGTCAGCCGGAAAAAGTAAATTTCATACAACTCCTGTTTCTCATGTTTTATTTTTTAAGTTCAACATTAATATAGTATATATACACCGTTTTCGTATTTATAATTCATTTGCTGGGTCGAAGCCATCACATCCAGAATCTTATCAATCGTATTGCCCGAAATACCGAAGCTTCCATAAAAACGCTTGTTACGTAAAGAATCGGCAACTTCCACCTTGACATTATAGCTACGCATCAGCTTCTTGGCTATATCTTCCAGCAGCTCTTCATCAAAGAAAAGTTCGTCGTTAATCCAGACATTGGCTTTGGCAGCTTTCGTACTGCTTTTTACCATTTGTCCGGTCGCCTTATTAAGAACCATTTTCTCGTCCGGAGTCAGATAAAGTTCAGGCATTTCCCTGATACCGTTTCTCAAAGCAACTTTTCCTTCCATCAGATTTACCGTCACCTCTTCATCATCCGGATAGTTCCTGAAATTGAACTTTGTACCCAATACTCTCAAATCCAACTCTTTCGTGTCTACCTCAAAAGGTACTTCTTCGTTCTTCATCACCTCAAAATAGCCTTCTCCTTCCAAGCGCAACCGACGGTCGTCTACTCCAAAGCCTTGCGAATATATAATTTTCGACCCTGCGTTCAGCCATACCAATGTCCCATCCGGTAAATAGAGTTTTGTATGCGCTCCCATAGGCGCCTCTACAACCATATCTGCAAAGCTTTGTTTTACAGCCTGCTTTCCCTGCCAATACGCAGCAAATGGAATCATCAGAATCAGTACAACTGCCGCCACCCGCATAAATGTCTTCCACGAGAAGCGGAACATCTGTTTTTGTTTCTTCTCAGCCCCGACAATACGTTGCTTGAATAAAGAAAATGCCTTGTCTTTATCAAACTGCACAGCAGTATCAGCAACTCCTGAAGAAAACCAAACCTCTAACTTATTCCGTACATATTTCCGATTAGACTCAGACTCCAAACTCCAACGTTTCAGTTCGGCAAAAGATTCTTTATCCATTTTTCCCGAAAGATATCGAGTTATCAATAAATCTATATCAGTATGTTCTTCCAGTTGCATAATTCCGTTGCTTTATATATAAGACAAAAAAATCAAGAATGAGGGTAGTCGAAATTTTATATTTTTTCAGATATCCATAAAAATATAAATAATCAATAAATGCAAATAGTTGTCCAAACGCTTTTGAAGAAGAGATAAAGCATTCTTTATATGATACTTAACCGTATTGATGGAGATTCCCAACTCTAAAGCAATCTCTTCGTACTTTTTTTGTTCAAAACGACTTTTCTTAAATACGGTACGACATTCCACAGGCAGTTCTTCTATACTGCGGGTCAACTCATCTTCCAACTCCCGTTCGAGCAATACACCCAAGGGCTGATTCTCTTCCACAAAAACAGAATCAAGAAAATCCATATTTTCCGGTAACATAAAAGATGAGAAATGCAGTTCCTCACGATGACGCAAGGATTGCAATTCATTCAGACAACGATTACGTACAGCGCGCATCAGATAAGCACGGACAGAATACGTGATTTCTATCTCCCGACGATGCTCCCATAAATAAAATATAGCATCGTCCACCACCTCTTCCGAAAGAGCTGCATCATTCAATATCTGATTGGCAAAGCGACAAAGCAGGACATAATGGCACTCATAGATGTACTTAAATGCCGCCTCATCTCCTTTACGTAAATGCTCAATAATTAATGTGTCTTTCATAGCCGCCTCCATTTATAGGAGAGCAAAAGTAGTCAAACTTAGGTAACTACACAATCATTAAGAAGATTTTTCAGAAGCACGAATATGAATTAGCATATAACATAGAATATTTTCCACAAAGAAAGATGGCATATGAAAATGACTGATTATAATCATTTCATATGCCATCTTATTTTTTAGAACATCTGCCGAATACTCCTGAAAAGGAAAGAAACTTCGTCACAGGTTACTATGAAAAAAGCTTCATCCAGCAAAGTGAAAAATATCCTTATTAATAGGAACGTGCAAATATCACGCGGCAAGCAGACGGCTTGCCCGTAACCATACATTTGCCCGGCTCCTTGTCGCCCGGTACGAAAGAATCGAACGGAATACAGCGGATAGTGGCTTTGGTTTCTTCCTTAATCTTCTCCTCGGTTTCGGTCGTTCCGTCCCAATGAGCTAGAATAAAGCCGCCTTCTTCAATCTTTTCCTTGAACTCGTCGTAGCTATCCACCGTAGTGATACGGCTGTTGCGATAATCCAATGCTTTCTTATAAATATTCGCCTGGATTTCCTCAAGCAGGTCTTTTACGTATTCCTCGATACCGTCGCAAGAGCGGGTTTCTTTCTCCAGCGTATCGCGGCGCATCACTTCCATTGTATTGTTCTCCAAGTCGCGGCCACCCATAACCAAGCGGACAGGTACACCTTTCACCTCGTAATCGGCAAACTTGAAGCCTGGACGTTTGTTGTCGGCATTGTCGTACTTCACGGAGATGCCCATCGCTTTCAGTTTGGCTACGATGCCTGCCACCTTCTCGTCAATCTTAGCAAGCATTTCGGCATTCTTGTAGATAGGTACGATAACCACCTGTATCGGAGCCAAGTGCGGCGGAAGCACCAGACCGTTGTCATCGGAATGTGTCATGATAAGCGCACCCATCAAGCGGGTAGATACTCCCCAAGAAGTGGCCCATACGTATTCCAGTTTGTTTTCCTTGTTTACGAACTGCACGTCGAAAGCTTTGGCGAAGTTCTGTCCCAAGAAGTGTGAAGTACCACTCTGCAAAGCTTTGCCATCCTGCATCATCGCTTCAATGGTATAGGTGTTGAGAGCGCCGGCGAAGCGTTCGTTGGCCGACTTCACACCTTTGACAACGGGCACTGCCATGTATTTCTCGGCAAATTCGCTGTACACGTTCAGCATACGCACTGCTTCCTCTTCGGCTTCTTCGCGAGTGGCGTGAGCCGTGTGGCCTTCCTGCCACAAGAACTCTGCGGTACGCAGGAACAGACGGGTACGCATTTCCCAACGGAATACGTTTGCCCATTGGTTGCACAGGATAGGCAGGTCGCGGTAAGAGTTAATCCAGTTCTTATAGGTATTCCAAATAATAGTTTCCGAAGTAGGGCGGATGATAAGTTCTTCTTCCAGCTTTGCAGCGGGATCCACCACTACACCGCCGCCATTCGGGTCGTTCTTCAAACGATAGTGCGTCACTACGGCACATTCTTTGGCAAAGCCTTCCACGTGTTCCGCTTCGCGACTGAGGAATGATTTCGGAATAAGTAAGGGGAAATAAGCGTTTACGTGTCCTGTTTCCTTGAACATATCGTCCAACTGACGCTGCATCTTCTCCCAGATTGCGTATCCGTAAGGCTTGATTACCATACATCCGCGCACAGCCGACTGCTCTGCCAAATCGGCCTTCACTACCAACTCGTTGTACCACTGAGAATAATTCTCACTACGTTTGGTAAGGTCTTTCAATTCTACTGCCATTCTATTTCGTTTTTAAAGTTTTCTATTCGGGTTCATTAAACGGAGTGCAAAAGTACAAATTTCTGTGCGAAAAGTGTTTATTGTGTAAACACTATTTTTTGCATACTTTATAAATGAGAACTTTTTTTCCTATTGCGAGTTATCATAATCAGTCGTTTACAAAAACAGGGGTTCACCCGCTATACTGCATGAGCAGGGAGTTGTGAAAGGTGAAGGGGTGGCTTGACATATTCCTATAAAACAAAAATCAGATAGAAATCTTGTGATGACTATCTGATTTTCTGTATGAACGGTAAGCGAGGTTCGAGCTTGTGAGGGTGTCAAAAAAACATTTGATGATTTCTTTTAGGCATGGAATTACACGGATTTTACGGAAAAAGAACAAAGAAAATCTATATTTTCTGTGTAATCCCGTGCCTAAAAAGAAACAAATGGCAAGCGAATTTTAGTTTAGACATATCCTCTTTCTGTGATTTAACTTTAGGATGATGCCAAGAATTAAAAATAACCAACTTCAAATACAGCTTTTCTTATTCTGTATCATTTCTTTAGATAAGAATGCCCGTTCTTGCGATGTCGCAGTAAAGAGGATTACTCATATCCTCTATAAGCAAGACGGGTTCTATAAGGTTACTTATCTTACGTCTAAGTTTCCATAATAGAGGGGTATCTTCAAAATAGTTGTCATCCAAATGCTCTACTACTACTGCAATGTCTATATCGCTATCCTCTCTGTAATTCCCCTTGCTATACGAGCCATAGAGATAGAGAGCCTTTAATGGTAATCTTTCTGCTACCATTTCTTTATATCGCTTGGCGAGGACTATAGCTTGTTCTTTATCCATGACTGTAATTCTTTAGTTTGGCTTAAAAGTCCTATACAATATTCCTTAGTCAGACTTTTCATCAATCTCTCTTTATAAGAGGGATAACGGGCTTCAATATTAAGTGGCTCAAGTGTATCAATGAAATCCAACTGTTCTTCTGATAGTTCTTTATCTAATTCTGTTCTCTCTGCTAATCTGGATAGCGAATGTATCTTTAAAGGTACTTCCACCAAACGATTAGCCCAATATGCCTTGAGTATTTTTTCTATCGTTTGGTGACACATGAAGCCCACATAGAGATAACGACCTGTAAGCAACATCGCATCTGCTGTTTCCAAGTCATAATCTGACATTTCAATCCAATAAGTTACTTTACCATCCATAATACAAAGGTAATTATTCCCTTTTAAATCACAATGATTTAGCTGTAACATTTAAAAAAAACAGCAAATGATTCGTTGCTGTAACTCTGTTTGCTTATCAAGAAGATTTTCTGAATATACTCTTTATTGGGACAGATAATGTCTTTGATTTGTAGCATACCATTAAAATTGCAACACTCATACAGATAGGTATTCACCATTTGCTAAGGTTTTCCACTTGTAGCATACTACATTAATCGTTGCATTCATAAGATTTTAGTTGAGCTCATAGGGTCAACTGGGAGTTCAACTGCCATTGCCTAAAAACAAAAATCAGATAGAAATCTTGCGATAACTACCTGATTCTCATAGGAGCGGAAAACGGGACTCGAACCCGCGACCCTCAGCTTGGGAAGCTCTTTTTTAGTGCATCTATAATACTATATATCAAATATTTATTTTACATACAAAAATAATTTGCATACAATTTGCATAACAAGATTACTGCGTGTTATATTACAAACTTATGCAGCCGTTCCAATCTCATGCAAAAACTCCGGAGCTAAATCTGCCCCATTTGCCCATTCTATAGTTGTGTGCGTCAATCCGTATTGGATGAACTTATCCTTATCCAACAATTCCCCAAACACTTCTCCTGTAAGGTATGGTTTTAAATCAACCTTTTTTTTGCTTCCGTCACTGAACGTTACAAGAAGCTCATAATCTTTGATATAATCTACATCTACTACTCGTAACATAAGCATCTATTTTAAAGGTTCTATTTTATTCAGTTTATCCCCTTTTTGAGCCTTTTCCCACAAAGTAAGGATTTCCGTTTCATGCAAATCCATCCATTGGTTAACTTTGGCAATTACCTTTGCCGGTGCTTGTCCGTCTACAATTCTGTCCAAGACGCTAATGGAGCATTCATAATTACCATAAGTAAAGTGAATATGAGGGGGATTGTGGTCTCTCCAATAAAGGCTTACGATAATTCCAAAAAATCTACATATTTCAGGCATAAATTATATTTTATACAAAGGTAAGCAAATATTCCAAACGGTCAATCAATCCACCTTTATTTTTATACTCTTTCCACAGTTCGGGCACGTGATAGAGGATCCATCGCTTTGGGGCTTTTCAAATAGTTCAGTTACCGGGCAACCTATGGCATCCGCAATCTTGTTTAATGTTTCAACCGTCGGGTTACCATTAACCATATTGGATAAATTTACTCTATTTATTCCCATCTTATCGGCAAGTTCTGTTATAGTCATACCTTTTCCTTTGATAACTTCTTTGATTCTTAAATTCATAATGTAATGTTTTGATTTACGATACAAATATACAAAATTTATTTATTGTAATGATATTACGGTACATTTTTGCGTTAAAGTAATGTTAAACACTTCTTTTGATTTGCTCAAATGTACCGTTTTATATTACATTTGCGGCGTAAATGAAATATAAAACATTACACATATGAAACGCTACAATTTATCAGAGATAATGAAGAGGGCTCACAACTTCTACAAGACAAGCAAATACACTTGGTCTGAAAGTTTGAAGAAGTCCTGGAAAATGGCGAAGTTCTCGGTACGCGTCAAGGAAGATATAGCCAATATCGTAGACTACAAGGCTGCCGATAATAAATCATTCGCTGATAGATTGAGAGAAGAAGCAAAAGGATATAAGCCCGCCGGAAGAAGCTCTTATGATGATTTGTCAATCCCGGCATCCGCCTACTACAATCCGTACAGCTACGGGCGTTTCGGTTCTCATTACGTAGGTGATTAACTTAATACATTATATCATGGAAGAAAACAAACAACTTGTAGGCAATATTTGCGCCTCTATTGAAGAACTTGGTAATGTGATAGTAGATAACGTAGCTGCATCACACAAAGATTATGAAATAATGATTGCTTCTTTGGATAATTCGATAGCTGAAATGAAGAAGAGATTAGGGAATATATTGCCACGTAAACAAGCATAGATGCACGTTGAGGTTCGACCAGCGAAATCACGTTATGATGCCCCACCGTCAATACGGGCGGTGGGTAGGATAAATTATTTGTTTATTGTATATTTTCCCCAAAAAATAAGTCTATGGGAAATATAACAACAAAAATTGAAATCATATTATCAATGAATAATTCCAATAATATAGTTTGTTAAACTATAAATCCGACATAGTTTGTTTGGATTTCTTTGCTTTTTGTTTTGCTTCAAATATTTTTTTTGCTCTTTCAACAGGAGCGTTTGTGTAAGACATTCTACCAAGAGGAGAAAATTCAACAATTAAATTATCTTTGACAAAACAAAACATCCATCCTATTCCATTTAGATTATATTGATATGATGAGTATTTATCTTTAGTTGTATTTACTTTATGAGTAAATGCCGACCTTGCCGGTTGTATTAAATATTTCCCATCCATTGGAATAAACACAGAGGTCCCTCCCGCCGTCATTTCATAAAAATTTAAACTTACCTCATACAGTTTATCTTGAAAATAAGACAAGCTAATTCTTGCTCTTGCACTTTTGTCGCCAAAAGTCAAGGTATATGTCAAGCTACCAAAACTATCTTCCAATTTACCTTCCTTGAGCAGTTTGCGCAAATGAGACATAGCTTGTTTTTCCGACATACCAAAAGTTAACCCCATAAATACAGTATCCACTGTTTGAGGGGAAAGTGCAGCTTTTTTACAAGCATTGTCATATTTTTCTTCCATAGTTTCCGTTTTTGTAGCCTCTTTGGGCTTACTATTGTTTTGACATGAAAGAATGATTACTGACAAAATAATAAAAAATAAGATTTTCTTCATAATATATTTATTTGACTGTATGATTTTATTGTTTTCTAATTTGGAGATAAATTTACTGACACGTATTCTTGTTTGCACGTTTTTCCTCTTGCTTTTTCTCATATTCTTTCGCTTCTTTCTTTTTTTGGGCTAATATTTTATAGCACTTATCAACAGATTTCGATTTAAATCTTATTTTATCAATTTCTAATTTTGTTTTATCAATCAATTGAATATCATTTCCTAAAAGAGCCTCGTAAGCTTTTATAACTTCTAAGAAGCATGCCGCTTTTTCTTCTGTGAAGTTTAAATTTAGAGCTGCCACACAAGTCTTTATTGTCGGAAAGAAAGAACCTATATTACCCCCTATCCCATTACTGTATCCTCTATAAAACATATCCTCGGCAATGGCCTCCCGGCTACTGTGCGACATCATAGCTATTGTCTTATCAACATCAATTGTTTTATAGATTTGCCATGCAACTAAGAAACCAACTAAAAGAGCTAAAACCCCAACAATTACTCCCATATAATCAAAACCTAAATTACATTCTTCGTAGGATATATATCGTGGATAAGTTCGACATAAAGCAGCTATGGAAAGTATAAAGGAAACGACCGATATGCCGTAAATTATAATACGTTCAAATTTCCCCATGTCATTATTCTTTTTATTTATAGTTTAATTTCTTCGTTATCCATATCGAAAGAATCTTCTTTAAACTTCATTTGATATAACTTTATGTTACAATTCCTCATAGATTTTATGGTTTTCAATATAAGATTTTTATCAAAATCAGAACATCTTGCCCCGATGTATATACCCGTAACAGCGTTATCTGGAATGTCTATATATTGAGACTCTTTTATTGGTTGTAACGTATATCTAACTTCTTCTTCTTGCTCCCAAGACTTACTTTTTGAGGCAAAAATTCCCTTTAAGGTATCTATGGGGTTACTCTTTGCTAATAACATGAACTCGTCAGAATCTGGTGTCATCCGTTCATTGGAATATTTCACTTCAAAATTATTTGTAAATATATTCTTGTCTTTAAAACAATTCCGTAATATTTTTGCATCATACTCTATACAAAATCCCTTATGTCCATTTGCATAATACGACCACATGCATTCTGAATCATACCTTTTTGATACAGAAAAAATCCCGACACTATCAACCATCATATTTAGTATGTTAGTGGTAGCTGAGATTTGCTTCTCCAATGATGCGGCTTGCTCCTTCAATGATATGATTGGGTTCTCCACAGCTACCCGCCGATTGTATTCTAACTCCTCATAAATTCGTTTCAAAGAGACGCAAGATTCATTGGGGTCGTTTAATCCGTCTTTCGTAGGAATAAATAATTGATAGTTTTTTAGAGCGAGTAAATCACGATATATATTTCCTCTGTATTTATATAGGAGTTGAATGTCTCTTGAAAAGAAATCACGCTCCCAATCAGTAAGTTGTTCTTTCAATGCTTCTTCATCCATATTTATTTCCTTTTAATAGTTATACCCCGTAGGATTTTGATTTATCAAATCAATGGCATATTTTATACTCCATGAGCGAATTAACCCAGCATTCCCAAGTGAAGCGACCCCTGATATAACCTTTCCCTTACTATCGACTATCTCGTCGTGCTGCTGCTTATACCCTGATATTACAGCACCGATACAGTTCTCTTTGAGTTTAATATTGTAATATATGACTGGTCCACCAGAAAAACCAGGATTATTTATACCGTCCAACATAAATATTTTCTCATCACCCTCCTGCATTATAGCTGACATTGTGGCTCTTTTTAAAAAAGGCAAAGGATAACCATTGTTGACAATCTTGGCAACTTCATCTTGTGTCATAGCAAAAGGGAAGCCTAAAAAAGCCATATCTTGCCCATATACAGGTTCTCCAATACACTGTATATTCCTTTTTGTTATATTAGGAGAGCGAAAGTTTATACTAAAAACGGATATGTCAGCTATGTCATGATGCCCAATTAAATGTAGGGTATAATCCTTAAATATACCATTACTATATATACCTATTAAATCATTCTCTTTTGCTTTAGATATAACATGTTTTGCTGTTACAAAATATTGCTTATTGTCTACATCTATAACAAAAGATGTCCCTATTGCCTCTCCATATTTTATCATAAATACGCGATTTGTAAAAGAAGAACCGATTATAGTTCCTTCAATTTTTTCTTTTAAGTTCTCCATTACATTTTATTGTTTTAGTTTCAAAAATCCATCTTCGTCCACATACACCACAAACTCTTTTGAGGCAGATTTCTCTTTGACTGCGGCATTACCCTTTATCATCTCCCCTTCTCCGCGTAGCAGCCATTCGGCAGAAATATCTGTGAAATAATTCAATATTGAATATAGGATATCCAATGTCATTGCACTCTCCCCTGATATTTGCCTATTTAAAGTAGGCTGTGGAACGCTAATCAACTTACTCAACGCCGTTATAGACATTTTTTTATTAGCTAATACTGATGTAATTCTCTGTAATACAACTTCTTTCATAATATAATTATTTATAAACGTTCTAAATAATCAAATTAGAATTAAATTAATTCATTTTTGTATTGCTGTGATTCATATTTGACCTATATTTGCATCATCAAACGATAGATAATACCGTTTTGAGCAAACCTTTTTAGAATAATTAGTAAAAGTATTTTAATGATATGGAGAAAACAAGTTTTGTGACAAAAAAAACGTTAACAGAAACATTTCGGAGATTGCCCATAGGCGGTGAGATTACGGTAAAGACCCGTGATTTCAAGTTCAACACGGCAAAAACCGCTAAGTACAATTTGAGAAAGGAAGGCATCGAAATCAAACTTACGGAAAGAGGAATGATTGATGAATATAAAGTTATAAGATTAAGCTAAGAGAAGATTATGAATGCAAATAAAATCTCAAAACAGATTACCGTATTTACCATAGGATTTATCGGCTTCTTATCCCTTCTCGGCATCGCAGGTAAATCAGATTATAATCAGGAAGTCATATACAACATGACGGAAACGGCTTACAATGTTATTGTAGATTCTCTCGGCGAAGGTTGTAGCGATACTCAAATCGTAAAGACTTATTTAAATAACAAAGAATATTACGACAGTCTAAGTTGGTAGGTTATGGGAAGAACGAAATCTGTAGGAAAGGTAGAGCCGGTCAACAAACTATGGCTTTCCGCTAAGGAAGCAATGGCATACTTAGGATGCAGTGATAAACTGTTGGAAAAACTAAGGAATAATGCCGAAATATCATTTTCCCAATATAACAAACGTACCATTTGGTACGACTTGAAAAGCATTGAAAGGTTTATAGAAAGAAACCGTGTTGTGTGAACAACGCTCCTTCCTCTTAGCTCAGCCAGGCAGAGCATCGCTATGGTTACTTGTTCGAAGGTTTAGTATCCGGTAATTTCCGGTTAGCGAAGGTCGCACGTTCGAGTCGTGCAGAGGGAGCAAAATATAGTATTTGAGCTTTGCTCATAAATCGTTCATTGGTTTATTGATGTAGATATTAAGAATATAAGTCTTTATTGAAACTGTATTCTTATTCTAATATTAATCAAGGAATTACGGATAGCGGAAACGCGGTGACTCCGTATAGGCTTGGTTATCGTAATTGTCTCTTCGCACCGAAATGTCCTACGGTAGAGAGTATGCGGTTTGGGCGCCCGTATCGCAAGAGACAAAGGTCATAAAGACAACATAAGCGTCCGATACAGTCTTAAATCGGTATAAAGTATGCGGTGGTAATGAAAGGCGCCCGTACACGCTTATTATATATACTCCCTTCCCGTCAAATTCGGGCACGCTGAAAAGCCAAACACGTATTGTTGCGTTGAAGGGAGCAATGCTTAATGAATAATGATATGAGAAAGGTAAAAACATTTACGGATTTGGTATTTAATCCACATGCTTTTAGCAAGGAGGCACGTCATCTTCCTTCTCCGCTTCGTGAGGAATACATGGAGGCAAAACACGCTGTAATGCGGTTTGATAATGGCTATGGAATAAGTGTTGTAAAAGGAGATATGTTCTATTCTAACGGTATAGATACTTATGAGGTTGCTGTCCTTAAAGATGGTGCTATTTGTTATGATACCTCAATTACAGATGATGTAATTGGTTATGTAAATGCAGATGAGGTATCTAATATAATGAAACAAATTCAAGAATTAAAATAGAGAATTCCCGTGGCTCTCAATAGATGCTTGAGAGTAGTAAGGCAACCATCGGAACGCTCACGGGAACAAAAGCCTGTAAGGATGAATAATTCATGATAGCTTTTTAATGTAAACAGTCCCGTCTACGTGCTGGTCGGGAAACACTGCGACATGGCGGAATGGTAGACGTAGCACTCTATGATAGGAATGTCAAACCTTAGATGTGCGGAGCTTGACAACTCGTCCCGGTTCGAGTCCGGGTGTCGCAACATCTTCACTACAGATGAAGTATTTGTTTAGTCGTAGCCGGGCGGTCTGTGAAGATAGTCCGGTTTTTATTTGAAACCCATTAATAACAATTATATGAAAACATTACAATTAAGTGAACAAAAAGCCCGTGAACTATATCGGAGCGGTTCAAAAGAACTAAAAACAGTATTGGAAGAATCCTTTGGAGAGGATTTCTTTTCACAAGACGTTACAGAAAGAGTGAAAACCTACCTTGATGCTTGTCACGAGTTGGGAAGGGAACCACTCGATGAGAAAAAGCTATTGGAGTTAGGCTTGACGGAACACGATATTGCTTATCAAAAGCTGGCTATCGTTACGGAAGCTCTAAATGGAGGCCAGAAACTTAATGTATGCGATGCTAACGTGAAACGCTGGTATCCGTGGTTCAAGCCTAATGGGTCTCCTTCCTCTTTCGCTTTCTGCGATTCGAATTGCGCTATTGCGTATGCGAATGCGGGTAGCGGGTCTCGCCTTTGTTTGAAAAGCGAAAAGCTTTCAAATTATTGCGGGAAGCAATTCATTGATTTGTGGAAACAATTTATTCTATAACCCTATAAACTTACAATTATGACTTTAAATGTAGATAAAAAGAACGCTTTAAAGGCTTGGAGAGAAGCGGACAATAAAGGAAAGCAGATGCTTGAAAATCTATACGGCAAAGAAATATTTGCCAATCAAAACGTAATGGATAGAATCAAAACGTTTGAAGACGCAATGGAAGAAACAGGAAGAAAAGGTGTCCCTGATTTTTCAGATTTACCCAAAGACATGCGCAGGCATTTCATTGCGTTATATAAAATGGAAGTTATTACGGAAGCTCTGAATGAAGGCTGGAAAGCAGACTGGGATAACTCGGATGAGAACAAGTATTATCCCTATTTCATTATGTCTCCTTCCTCTTTCGCTTTCTTCGATTCGTTTTTCGATGCTGCGTGTGCGTTTGCGGGTAGCGGGTCTCGCCTTTGTTATAAAACACGCGAACTTGCGGAATATTCGGCAAAACAATTTATTGACATTTGGAAAGACATCCAGATAGGATAAGCATACAAAGGTCGTCTGCCCTTGTCTCCTTCCTCTTTCGCTTTCAACGATTCGAATTACGATAATGCGTATGCGAATGCAGGTAGCAGGTCTCACCTATGTTGTAAAACTTCAAAGGGCAGAAACCTCACCTCTTGGTGGAAAACAACAATTCAAACGGTGTTGGTAGGTTTAACCCGAAAACTCTTATTAGAAAACAAAGGCTATGAAACGCTTTGGGAATTTATATCATCGCATCTATGATATAGATAATCTTTATCTTGCTTATTCTAAAGCTAAAAAGGGCAAAGGAAAAACGTATGGAGTTATTCAGTTTGAGAAAGATTTGGATAACAACATACTTTCCTTGCACAAAGAATTGTCGGAAAGAAGCTATATCACTTCTCAATACACGACTTTCATTATACATGACCCAAAGGAGCGTGAGATATACAGGCTACCATTTCGTGACCGTGTTGCGCATCATGCTATAATGAACATCCTTGAAGATATATGGACACCGATTTTCATTTCACACACTTATTCCTGTATCAAAGGAAAAGGCATTCATGGAGTGGTTAAACATTTGAAGAAAGACCTGAAAGATGCTGATGGAACAAAATATTGTCTGAAAATGGATATTCGCAAATATTATCCGTCAATAGACCACTCCATACTGAAACGTATCATACGTAAGAAAATAAAAGACATAAAGGTGCTTGCCCTTCTGGATGGTATTATAGATTCAGCACCGGGTGTTCCTATCGGTAACTATCTTTCCCAATTCTTTGCGAATCTATATCTTTCTTATTTCGACCATTGGATTAAGGAAGAAAAGCGAATGCCATATTATTACAGATATGCCGATGACATGGTAATACTTTCCAGCAGCAAGAAAGAGTTACACAGTATTCTTCTTGAAATCAACTCATATCTTAATGAGAAACTGCACCTGCAATTAAAGGGCAACTATCAGTTTTTTCCGGTAGATAGCAGGGGAATAGATTTCGTGGGATACGTATTTTTTCATACGCATACATTGATGCGGAAATCCATAAAGAAAAACTTTTGCCGTAAAGTATCTACATTAAACAAAAAGAATATAACCCCGCATGATTACAAAATGGCAATCTGTTCATGGCTGGGTTGGGCGAAGCATTGTAATTCTAAGCACCTTATTAAAAAGATTATTAAGAATGAAAAGATTCAGTGAATTAGGAATTGAAATTGATGCAGACCGACATATATTTCCAGTTCCGCAGGTTTCAATAACCGATATTCTTAACTGTGAAATTGAAATACTTGATTTTGAATCGGGTGTAAAAACACAGCATGGTTCAGACAGATATGTAGTAAAAATAAAACATGAAGGTACGGAATGCAAGTTCTTTACAAACTCCACTCCTATTAAAGAAGCCCTAAGCAAGATTTCCAAAAAAGACTTTCCGTTCATTACAACTATCAGAGTGAAGAAGTTGGGAGTTGGGAACAGCAAGATGTACTATTTTACTTAACCAAATTCAGCCGCAGAAAAGGTCAGAGCTATTACCGTACTAAAAGCCGTGAGAGAAGCGAAGTGCGCACCGCTTCCCTTTAACCTTGTACGGGCGGTTTAAAAACACAATACAATGGAAAATGAACTTGAAAAACTGTACAAGGAGCTGAACGAAGTCAAAGCTTGTGATTTGGAATATCTTCCCAAATACGGCTATTCTTCAAAAGAAGAAATCATTCAGCTTATAGAGGAAGACATTGAGGAGTTGCGCGCAGAACTCGAATGTAATCAATATGATTATACACCTGAAGAACTCGAAGACGAAAGTATGTTTCTTTGCGTTAGTCAAGGGCTATCAAGATATTGTTAAACTAAAAAAACATTTATAATGAGTACAATAACGACAATCCCGCAGCTTAAATCAATGCTTGCGAATGACAATGTGAAAGCACGTTTCAAAGAAATTCTCGGAAAGAAAGCGCCGGGATTTATCAGTTCGATAGTAGCGGTTGCCAATAGCAATACATTGCTTCAAAAGGCAGAACCACAGTCTATCATGAATGCCGCTGTGGTAGCAGCTACTTTAGATTTACCTATCAATCCCAATCTCGGATTTGCTTACGTTGTCCCTTACGGTAATCAAGCGCAATTTCAAATGGGCTGGAGAGGTTTTGTTCAACTTGCTATGCGTAGCGGTCAATATAAGACAATAAACGTAAATGAGATATATGAGGGGGAGATAAAGAAGTCGAACCGATTTACCGGAGAATATGAATTTGGAGAACGCTCTTCTGATAAGATAGTAGGCTATATGGCTTATTTCAGTCTCATCAACGGTTTTGAGAAGTTTCTCTATATGAGCAAGGAAGATTGCGAAAAACACGGAAGGAAGTTTTCACAAACGTATAAACGCGGCACAGGCATATGGTCTACCGACTTTGACTCTATGGCAAAGAAGACAGTTTTAAAAATGCTACTTTCTAAGTTTGGTATCTTAAGTATTGAAATGCAACGCGCCCAAACATTCGACCAGGCTATTATAAAAGATAACCTGACAGAAACCGACATAGACGAAGCCGAAGTGTCGTACAATGATAATCCCGACAATGAGGAAGCCAGACGCAATGCAATGAAAGAGGCTTTGCAGGAAGCGGAAGTTGTCGATGAAAATACAGGCGAATTATTTAATACTGAGACAAAATGATTGAACAGGGTAGTTTTGGATGGCTTCGCCAACGCCTGGGGAACTTTACGGGAAGTCGCATCGGGGACTTAATGACAAGCGGAAAGAAAGGGGAGCTGTTTGGGAAGACAGCCCTTTCATACATATATGAAGTCGCAGCAGAAAGAAACCTACTCCCTAAGTATATTGAAGATGATTATCTGTTTGAGATATACCAAAACCAGGTAAGCATCAACAACAAGTTTATAGAGTTCGGACACGAAAATGAAGATTTTGCCGCCGAACGTTACCAGCTTGTCACAAGATGCGAACTTGAAGAGTGCGAAAGTATACAGCACCCTACAATACCTTGCTTCTCCGCTTCTCCCGACCGCATAGCGATTAAAGACGGCTTAAGAAAGGTGGTGGAAATAAAATGCCCAACTCCTAAAAAGTTCATGGAGTATATGAATGAGGTTAAGGATAACGATACGCTTAAATCAGTAAATCCTCTATACTTCTACCAAGTACAAGCGGAGATGTCCTGTACAGGATTGGGCAAAGCTGATTTTGCCGTTTTCTGCCCTTTCTTGAAACACAACATTCACATTGTAGAGATAACAAGGGACGATGCCGTAATCGCTGAATTTGAGAGACGGATAACCGAAGCAAACAAAATCATTAATCAAATATTGAATAGAAAATGAATTTAACCGGAAGCGTAAATTTGCTAAAGCTCGAAAAAGCGGGCATAGCAACAATCAAGAATAAGAAATGCGTTGTCATTCCGATAGAAGAAAACGACCTTTATGTAAGTATGGACGAGAACCTGAAAGCAAAAGCCGTCTATCTTAACGTTAATATTAATGAGCGTAGAGAGCCGAGCCAATACGGCAATACCCATTACTGCAAACAATACTTATCAAAGCAGTATAAGGATGCGAACAAGACAGAAGCAGAAGCCAAGTCAAAGGTTTACTTGGGAGACTTCAAGCCTTATGAGTTTGAGGGTTCCGGGAATGCTGCGGCTACGGTGGAAGCGCCAACCTTACAGACCGACGGGGAAGACGACCTTCCGTTCTGATGTGTAACCTATAAACATATAATATCATGCTGTACGAATTTAAGCTAAAAGTAAACAAGGTTAACGAGAAAGGCGATGAAAAGGAAGTCACCGAACATTACATAACCGATGATGAGCTTTTCGGTCATGTGGAATTGAAAGGCAATGAGCTATACAACGGTGAGTGTGATGTTTTCGCAATCAGCCGGAGTAAGATACGTGAGATTGTCAATGAGAAGCAGGAAGATGAGTTCTTTTATAAGGTTACTCTTGTTGAGATTTTCGTAGACGAAAACGGGAAAGAAAAAGAGAGCAAGTATTATGTTCTAATAGCCGCAAAAGACATGGACGATGCCAACAGAAAGGCGGCGGAATACATGAAACAGGGGCTTCAAGACATGAAGCTGGACGCTATTGCAAAGACAAAGATTTTAGACTTGATATAATTAACCGAAAGCCCTCTGCTCACGCAGAAGTCCCGTGAAAGGTTCGGGTTAAGTGATTTAATTTCAGCTAACAGTTAACTATCCCGGTGTGGCTTGACCGCCTATCCGGGAACTATTTGTTAACCTGCCTGTCCGGTCTGTGAAGATTGGGCGGGCAAAAATGGTGGTATGGCGGAACAACGAGAGACGCTAAAGTGAAGCTCTTATAGATAGGTTGGTAAGTCAATGTGTTACGGTTAGCCGTAAAAAAAATTCAAACCACTGAGTTAATAACGGGTAATGCCGAATAGACCGCAATGTCAATGAATAAACTACTTGGTGAAAGTCCAAGAAAAACTCCTATCATGCAGGTGCAAGTCCTGCTACCACCTCATAAATGTGAGCCACACGTAAATGGCATGGGTTAGTAATAATGGTTGTGCCCTGGAGAATACGCTTCGGGGCTTTAATAAAAAACATCATGGAAACAAAAGAAATTACCAAGACTATTTACACTGCAAATGACGGGAAAGAGTTCTTAACGAAAGAAGATTGCGAAAAGCATGAAAGGTTTGTTGAAGAAATACTTTCACGTATTAAGTATTTCTGTATCAGATGTAATCCTGACTTAACAGAAACAGGAAATTTCTCTCATAAAATATATGTGGCTGTGTTTTCTAAACATTACCTATATAAAGATATTGCATTTCAATGGGCTTTAAAGAAGTTTGGTACTTACTTAGGGGAAAGCGTAATGGGATATGGCTTCCAACCCCATTTTAATGTAAGTGAAGTTTCTAAAGAAGAATACGAAAACTGCCCACCTACTGAATGGGGAGGCTCGAAATTAGAAAGTGAGAAAATATTCCTTAGTCCCAAATCGGTAGAAGGATTTCCTGAAAACATTGACTACATGGAAGAATGGGGATTCAAATAAAAACTTGAATGAAACTTACAATAACCAAATCCGAAGGTGCAATCATTCAGAAGCTTATCGCAGACCGAAAGTCAGACATTCATAATATTGGAGGTGACAGCAAGCAGGCAGAGCGTCTAAGTAAGCTGAACAAGAAGATTGCAAGGCAGATAAAGAAACAATACAAGACATGAGTCCTTACGTAATAACTTCTGCGGTTCTTATTACTTATGACGGAAAGAAGATACCATTGGAAAACATAGAGAGTGAAATAATGACCCGACCTATCCAGTTGACTAAGGAGAGGATACTCGATGCTTTCTCCACGATGAAGGACAAGCCGGTGAATGTTGAACTTAAAATAAAGCATATATGATATGGAATATAAAGCTGCCATAAAAGGTAACGCCCCATCAAAGGCTAATTGCTACAAGATAGTAACCATTAACGGACACAGATGTTTGGCTAAGACTCCTGCATTAAAAAAATATGAGGAATCTTTTATTTGGCAGGCTGGAAAGTTGAGGGATTTGAATATAAACGAGCCGTTTGAGTTCCACATTGACGTGTATTATCCGAGCAAACGTAGTGATTTGGATAATGTATTGAAACTGCAACTTGACGTGTTACAGCGTATAAAGTGTATAAAGAACGATAATAACTGTTGCCTTATCCATGCACGCAAATTCGTTGATAAGGACAATCCTCGTGTCGAGATTGTGATTAAGACTTTGGATTAAAAAAATATAGTTTTCTTTTGGCATTTTGGTTTGAGTGTGTATCTTTGCGGTGTTTTCCCGCCAAGAAAACATCTTTATTAGCTTAGATATATGGATTTTTATATCCATTCGACAGATTATATCTATAAATATAGGCTGTTCGTATTCCCTTGTGAACTATGTATCTTTGCTGATAGTAGTGTTTCTTGGCGGAAAACAGGGAAGCGGACAGCTTTCTTTTTATACATAACTCAAATTCTAATCACAATGCCAAGAAACTTAGAATTGGAGAATGGGAGAATAATATGTACCCCACAATCTACGTTAGTTGCTAACGAGAAAGCAACAACTCTATCCTTATCTTCTTCAACCGAAGAAATCAAACGCTATTTCAAAGCTATTTTAGAACTTTCAAAACTGAATGTTCCCTACCCTGTTAACCTTGATAGTTGCTGGATGCTTGCCTATTCAAGAAAAGATAATGCGACTAAAGAATTAACTAAAAACTTCATCCAAGACGTTGATTATCAAGTTTTGCGCCAAAAAGCGGAAAACCCAAAAGGCGGCAGACCAACAATAGAATACCACCTCTCCGTCTCCTGCTTAGAATACTTCATTGCCCGCAAAGTTCGCCCCGTATTTGACGTGTACCGTGAAGTCTTTCACAAGGTGAATGAGATTGCGCCAAAGGTTGTAAAATCAAGCGCAGCCGACAAGCGGAAAATCGCAAAGCTCGAAAAGGAACTGGAGTTTACGAAACAACTTCTCGAATGGACAAGATGGAGCGAACGCAGGGAGATTGAATTAAAATGCTCGTGCTTCTCTTTCCTCGTAAAGACGAAGCAGTACGATAAGTGGGCGGAATACAGAAGAACGGGGATAGTCAAGAAGTAACAACCATGATTGAAATACTTATCGTGTTTGGTAGTCTTTTATCGGGCTACCTCACTTTCCGAAAAAAGGGAGAGAAACTTTTCTATTGAGCAAAATCTAAAAAATTAAATATTATGAATACTTCAATTATTAAATTCGATTACAACGGAAATATAATTCCTTTTGAGAAAGGGAGTGATGTTATGGTAAACCTTACGGCTATGGCGAAAGCCTATCCCGATAAGAATTTATCCACAATTGTTAACTCGCAGGAAATCAGCGATTATTGCACATCACTTTCCAAACTAAAAAATTTTAGTTTGGCTGATTTACTGATAGTTAAGAGAGGTGGAGATAATCCAGGCACTTGGGCACACCGTCTTGTCGCTATTCGTGTTGCACAAAAACTAAATTCCGATTTAGCGGTATGGGTGGATATGAGAGTAGATGAGCTTCTTAAATACGGTATGACCGCCACGCAGCCAACTTTGGAGCAGATGATAAACAACCCCGACCTTGTTATCAGCCTTGCCACGCAGTTAAAGAATGAGCGTGAGGAAAAGCAAAGAATGGCTTGCGAAAATCAAATTCTCAAAGAACAGAACAAAAATATAATTGAAGAAACCAAACCTGCTGTAACCTTTACAAACGCATTTAGTGGAGCGGAAAATTCATGCCTTATCGGAGAGCTTGCAAAATTAATTGCGCAGAATGGATACGATATAGGCGAAAAAAGATTGTTTGCATGGATGCGTAAAAACGGATATTTGGGCAAGCATGGAGAAAGATATAACGTGCCAAATCAGAAATACATAGAACAAGGGTTGTTTGTAATCAAAAAAGGCGTACGCTCTGGAAGTAATGGCGTTTTACATACGACATTGACTACAAAAGTTAGTGGCAAAGGACAAGTTTACTTCGTGAACAAATTTCTTAATACCATATAGAAAGTAATAATATGAAAACAATAAAGCAGCAATCAGAAGAGTATGCGTTGAAATATCCTTCCGAAATCCGAAATGAAATAGCGAAAGCATGGATAGACGGGAGAAACTCAATAAGGAAGAAAGAGGTACTTGACCTCTATTTCGTAGAGGAAGAATACAAGGATATATTCATATACTGGCTCAACTACAAAAAAGAGAGGGGGCAGCCATACAAGCAGACCGGAGCAGAGGCATGTTACCGGAAGCTATTAACTCTTTCGGGAGGTGACAAGCAGATGATGATTGCAATAATAGAGCAAAGCATGAGTAATAATTACCAAGGGTTATTTCCACTAAAAGACAATGGGAACAGAAATCACACTAACAAGCAAGGAAATAGCGGTTCTATCTTCCAGGCAGCTGATTGCTATCTGCAAGAACATCAGTAATGAGATAACTTCCATAAGCCAAGCGATAAACGCACCTCCCATACAATTATCACAATGGAGGAAAGATAACGAAACCTGCATAAAGGCGGTTCTTGTAAAGTTCATAGAAGGTACTCTGTTGTTTTACGGCCGTAGCCGCGAGGATATGAATGACTATCAAGTAGCATCCATTGTAAACTCTATCCTTGACAAGTATTATTATTTCAGAATTGAGGACGTTTGCCTTTGTTTTAAACGGGCAAGGGAAAACTCATCATACGGTGGATTTTATGGCAAAATAGACGGTTCTGTCATCATGAGCTGGTTTGCCACTTACGATAAGGAGCGGGATGAAGTGATACACTCAATGCCGGAAGAAAAAATTAATGTTTTTACTGGAGAAGAGTATAGCCGAGAAGAGTACATTGAGATGTTGAAAGCTAAGATAGCCGGTGGAGACCTGTACGCAAACGAAGCATTGCGGCGTGTTGGTACATTCGAGCGTATAATGTTTGATAGACGTGGAGAGTATGCCAGTTATAAGTATTGGCGAAAGCATAAATTTGACAATAAAGTATGAGACTTACAATATGTTGGACGACAAGAGGCAGGCAAAGACGCTTTTACTATGATATATGCAAAAAGTTTGGCATATCGGATTACATGAGTGTTAATCATGAGACGCCATGCGATATAAGGGATGAAGATATGGAACTGTTGAAGGAATGCGAAAAACGAGGGTTTATCCAAATAAGAAACAAACGGTAAATAATCATGGACATAGAGATTGAAAAGAAAATCGAACAATTGGAGTGGCAGCGTGACAATGCAATGCGCATACGCTGCCCGTTGGTGGCAAGGAAGTATCAGCGCATGATTGATGAACTTGCAAAAGAGAGCAGAAACAAGAATATGAACAAGGCAGAACAGACAAGGCAATGACTACCGACACGGCAAATCAGATAATCAGCAAGTATGAGAGCCTTGTAGTTCTGTGCACCTACAACATACTGCTCACAAACGACATCTGTTGCGGGCAGGTTATCGAGTGCCTGCATGCAATGAAGAGAACGCCTTATTACAAACAGGCATTCAAGCGGTATTTGAATGATGCCGATAAGGCAAGAAAGGAATACGAGCGTACTGTAAACAGCGTTATCGGTTCAGACCGGAGCGAGTTTTTCGCCGACTGCAACGACAAGTACACGGAAGAAGTGAACAAGCACGTGGATATGCTGTATTGGCAGTTCAAGCAGGTTCTCGACGATAACGGCGTACCCCATTCCGCAGAGATTGCAAGGTTCGAACTTGCAAGGACATTATGTGATTACGCCTGCATCCAGTTTGACGAAAGGATTAAAGAGCTTCGAAAGAAAGATTCACGGTTTAACGGGTTTACGTTGGAATACCTGAAGCTTTCCAATGTGACAAGGATGATGAACCTTGCTTCCGACTGTTTGAAAATCGGGAAAACGGTCAATATGAACACAGAGCGGTGTACAGCAGCATTTGATGTGCTGGTAAGAAAGCTGTCGGATGCGGATAATATTGCCAACGCGATAAAAGTTTAGCGAGATGAAACTTATTTATAACCTTATAACCCTCCTCATGGACTGGCTCTCGGTAGAGGTTGGAGCGAATGAAGAGTGGTTCTGAACAAAGACATCATGGTGCAAAATGTGTGTTTCGGAAGACAATCGGGAACGGAATAAAAGAAAAGATATATGAATATAGGAATATTAGCAGTTGACAGCAATTACCCTAATCTTGCGTTGATGAAGATAAGTGCATATCACAAGAAGAAGGGCGACATCGTGGATTGGTACAATCCATTTAACCATTACGATAAACTCTATATGGCTAAGGTTTTCAGCTTCACCGAGGATTACAGACAATGGGTAACCAATGCCGACATTATAGAGAAAGGCGGTACCGGATATGACATCAGCAAGACATTGCCTACAGAGGTTGACCGGATGCAGCCCGACTATTCTCTTTATCCGCAGATAGATTCCAAAACTGCATACGGATTTCTTACTCGCGGATGCCCTAATCACTGTAAGTGGTGTGTGGTTTCCAAGAAAGAAGGTAATATTATGCCATACATGGATATTGAAGAGATAGCGGTTAACGGAAGAAAGAATATCATCCTTATGGATAATAATGTACTCGCATCTGACTATGGTTTACAGCAGATAGAAAAGATTGTCAAGCTGAAACTGCATGTAGATTTCAATCAAGGGCTGGATGCCCGATTGGTTACTGATGATATTGCAAAGCTGCTTGCTAAGGTCAAATGGATAAAGCGTATTCGGTTTGGGTGTGATACACCAGGACAGATTGCCGAGTGTGAGCGTGCTACAGCATTAATTGATAAGTACGGCTATAAAGGTGAATACTTCTTTTACTGCATCCTACTTCATGACTTTAAAGAATCATTCGAGCGCATCAATCATTGGCGAAATAGAGGGAGTAGATTCTTGCCTCATGCACAACCGTATAGAGACTTAAACAATCCGCATCAAATCATCCCGCAATGGCAAAAAGACTTAGCCGGGTGGGCTGACAAGAAATGGGTGTTTAGGAGCTGTGAATTTAAAGACTTTATGCCACGGAAAGGATTTAAATGTGCCAAGTATTTTAATTAATTGAATATCCCATGAAAACAGTTAAACTTTCCAATTTAAAAGTAGGTGACCTTTTCATCCATAAAGGAACGGTGTACGAGATTATTGCAAAGAGTAAGTGGACTTCCATATGTAGGTATCTAAATGATAAATATCGCTTCGGTGGTTGGTGTCAATACTTGTATTGTGATTTTAGTAACTACACAAAAGTGGAAATTTAATATTAGCAGATTGATTATGAAACAGACAGTAGAAGAAGCAGCCCGCACTCATTGGAGTGAAAGTACATATAATAAAGATGCGGAGCTTGCCTATGATGAAAAAGACAGTATAGCTATCAAGGCATTGGCAAAATCGGTTGCATTACGGGCTTTTAAGAAAGGTGCAGACTGGCAGGCAAAGCAATCTCCGTGGATAAGCGTTGAGGAACGGTTGCCAGAAAATGAAGATAGAGTATTAGTGCTTTGTAAGATGAAGCGCTTTAACAGCTATTTTACGTTGTTAAATAACTATATAGATGGGGAATGGGAAACAAAAACATTGGCGTATTATGATACGATAGCTTGGATGCCCATCCCCTCTTTCGATGAGATACTCGAAGTCAACAAGGATGTACTGGAACGGATTAAAGAGAAAGAAGACTGAATTATGGATAAACAAACCAACAATATTTGCTGTGAAAAATGCAAGCATTATCTCCATGTGGTAGATAGAGAGAACCGTTCTCGCGGATATGTATGTGCTTTATGGCTGGACGGGATAGCTGGTAGTTTGGACTGGTTCTATCCGGATGTGAAATGTTTCGAGAAAAATACAAGAGATGGAAAAGTACAGAATTAAGACACATGGAGTATATGGCCATATTTTTGACGTTCAAGTGAAAAAATGGTATGGCTGGGTACTTGTTAAGAGGTTTAAGGCGGATGTGAGTTCTAACGACACGATGATAGACAATATTTATTACTGTGAAATACTATCCAAGGAACTTTTGGAAAAATTGGAGGAGGAATTATGAAATCAAAACAAGTATTATCAGTCGAACAGATGGAACATTTGCAGGAGCTTGGGTTGGATACAAGCGATGGAAGCATGTGTTTCGAGTGGAATGAATCAGATGCAGACAACATGGTTGTAACCTCTCCGGATGCCGATACGAATTACGACTATTATCATGAAACTTACACTTTGCAGGACATTCTCGATAAGCTGCCGCGATACATAAATGTCTTCTGTATAACGTATAAGCTGTGCGTTAAGCCTCTTTTTGCTTGTCCTTGGGCTATAAGTTATCAAAAAAGCATGTCTGAACCATTCATCGTTAAAGTTTCCGGAAATCTATTGGATGCAGCCTACGAGATGCTGTGCTGGTGTATTAAAAACGGATATGTTGAAAAGGAGGGTAAATAATGAAAGCGAGAATAAAAGAGACTGGAGAGATTGTAGAGGTTGAAGGCTTATTCGACGTTGGGACTGCCTTAGTGAAAGGTAGGTATTTCAAAGTGTCAGAACTCGACTTCTTTGATAATTTTGAAACTATTGATTGGGAGCAAAGGCGTTATGAATTGGCAAAATCCGCTATGCAAGGGTATTGTATTGCTTTAGGAATAAACGATGACAGTGAAACTTATGATGATATTGCAATAGGTTCCTTGAGAGCAGCCGATGCACTAATAAAGAAATTGAAAGGGAAATAACCATGGAAATAAAGAACGGAATAATAATAGACGGAGTGCTGCATGAAGCGGTGCAAGATTATGTTCATTGCGCCTTATGTTCTCTATACGAGAAATGCGCAGAGGTGGACTACGCAGCATGTATGACCGATTTGTTTAGCTGTGGCGGTTTTATCAATCGTGGCAAAGTAACAGATATTAAGATAGATAAGGAGGAATGACTATGGGATTTACAACACCGTGCTTTATAAGAAAAAGTACACCGGAGCTTCGGAAGAAGTTGGAGGAGTTGGGATATAGATTATTTGGGGCGGAACTTAACGAAGATTTATGTATTTTCACTGAACCCGAATACAGTCTATATAGTGTTGAGTTTTTCAGTAACATTCCACATCCTGACGAAACCGATAGTGTTGATTGCGGAACCAACGAAGAGCTTTTATTGGCTATTGCTGCATTAAGGGATGATACAGACAAATACCAATGGTTTACCGATGGAGATAAATGGATTCTGTGTCCTGAAATCAAGTTCTCTACCTATTGGGCTTACAATGATGTTGACATTAACACAGATACCATTCACAAGGCTACCGTAAACGAACTGATTGAACACTTTAAAGTATGAAGAAAATAATTATCCTTTTGGCAACAGTTGCACTATTCGGGTGCAATAACTCTGGAGAATACCCTATAGAACACCGTACAATTGAGGGAAGCGTGACTTATCTCAATGATAGTATAGTGATTATCTGTACCCATAAAAAGGGGCTTGACAACTACGAAACGAAGATTATTAATTTGAAAAGACAATAGCTATGACCGAAGAACTCGTAACATTAGAGACAGCGAAGCTGCTGAAAGATAAGGGCTTCAATTGGAAGTGTGAACACATAATAGACCGCAATAAGGTTATTACAAAATATGACCTTCCGCAAAGTATGTCGTGTTGTACGGAAATAGATGACGAACCTATTGAATTTTTGTGTCCAGTGTTGTATGTTGCTCAAAAGTGGCTGCGTGAAACCAAGAAGCTACACGTTGAAGTATCCTATATGTATGGAGACTATTGGATATATGATATACTAACAATACCGAACCATGATTTAGTGGGATTATCCGACAGGCCTTTGGTGCATTATAAAAGCTACGAGGAAGCACTTGAAGCCGGAATACAAGAAACTTTAAAACTTATATGAGAATGGACCCTGTTGTAAATGATGCTTATAGGCTTAGAAAACTTTTAGAAAAAGCAACGGGGCTAAAAGTATATAAGTCGGAACTAATAGCCAACTATTTTAATGGCTATCTAAGTATAGTACAAGAGTATAAGAATGAAACCAATCCGCACATTACAGTAGCACAAGGTAGCTGGTCGATAGAAAACGGTGGGGAGTATAAAATTTCACTCTATACACCTACAATCGTTATTAAAGGCAAGAGGATACTTAATACTCGTTTTGTAAAAGATGTAGCCTATAAGATAGTGGAAGCATTAAATGATGAATTTGGGGAAGATAATTGGAATACGTGCAATGAGGAGCAAAAGTGTTGGCTTCCCATGTCTCGAAACTCGTTCTATTTACAAATCCCAAATTTTGAGAAATATTAAAACTTATATGATTATGAACAAAGGAATTTACACAAAAGAAAATGTAGGTAATGGTGTATTCATCTTTACCGCCAACAAGAGTTTTGTAGAACCTAAATTTGGGGGACTGCATGAAGAAAACGAACAGGCACAATGTGCAGTTATTATCCATGATGGCAATGCTTTATTCTTCTATCCGGAAGATATGGATAATAATACCCATATTCTTCTTGATTGGGAGAAAGAGCAAACAGGGAAGATATATCCAACTACAGAAGAAGGCATGAAGGATACTGATGGAATAGGTAATACCAAAGCATTAGCTGCATCCGGAAGCGAAATTGCTGAGAAAGTCATAGCATTGGACTTATGTGGATTAAGTTGGCACATTCCGACACTACAAGAGAGTGTCTTAGGGTATGAACATAAGGTTATGCTGAATACAGCCTTAGCTATCTGCGGAAAACAACCAGTGAAAGATGACTGGTATTGGTGCTCTACGAGAAAAGGAAACAAACGCAATTTTGTTCTCGATTGGTTCAATGGTAGTTGGTTCAACGGCAGTCAGGACTTTGACAGTTGGGTTCGCCCCGTGTCCGCTATCTCTCTTAATTCACTTTAACCTTATAAAAGAAAGATACAATGAAGAAGATAATGTTCAACAATAAATACGGCTTAACGCAGGCTGTATTGGATGGTCGGAAGACGCAGACAAGAAGAATCATTAAGTGTCCGAAAGCATATCAAGAAAATCCTGCTGGATGTTTTAGGATTACTGAATCAGATGATGTTAGCCCCCTTTTTGAGATTCTTGTATATGATAAGGACTGTAATGACTTTGTTCCAATGTTTATTCAGCCGAAGTACAAGGTTGGTGGAGTTTTTGCCATTGCACAATGTTATGAAAGTTTAGGGATGAATCCCGAAATTGCACTTAATGATAGGGACGGAATAGGATTTTATACTAAAACTAAATTCGCACCCGGTTGGAAAAATAAAATGTTTGTCCGCGCTGACCTCATGCCCCATCATATCCGCATTACCAACATCAAGATAGAACGGTTGCAAGGCATTTCCGATGAAGATTGCTTTAAGGAAGGAATTTTTAAATGGGATGCTGGACAAAAGGATATTCCTTTTTATTCATTCCATTACGCAGATATACCCGACTACAATGATCCTCGTGACGCATTCGCAGAACTGATAGATAAAGTCTCCGGCAAAGGTACATGGGCATCCGATCCTTATGTTTTCGTATATGAATTTGAACTGATTGATTAAAAACGAGAAAAGATATTGATTATGAAACGTGAAATAAAATTCAGAGGAAAAAGCACTGATACGGGGAAATGGATATATGGATTTCTCTCTTTTTTCTATACTGCCGGAAGGGACGAAAACGGACTTATCCTCACAGACAAGGCAAAGATATATTCTCCGGAAGACTGCCGGTGCGATGACGTATGGGCTGAAACTGTTGGTCAGTTCACGGGAGTTAAATACAATGATAGAGAAATATATGAGCATGATTTGGTTGAATGCGCTGGTGTACTATGTGAAGTAGTGTATAGTGATAAAATCGGTTCTTTTGTGCTATTAGAAGTTCTGTCTCAAAATCTTGGAAATAAGCCAATAGGACAAATGATAGATATGTTCGGGATTAGATATGTAGGTAATATTTACGACAGCCCGGAGTTATTGAAATAAAACAACCATGAGTAAATACATGAATTGGGAACTCTACGATAAACCACCTGAGGGTTTCTCCATTGACAAGCATACTGGTTCTCCTTTGACCGGATACGACTTTTACACAAACGGGAAAAGCGTCTTAAACGGAGGAGTAAGAATTCTTGTAAAATCTCTGAATGTTCATGTTAACAACATAGCAGACAACCACTACCCCGTGAAAAGAAACACTCCCAATAACAAAGAACCCAAACAAGACCCGATGATTAACCGTAATGTGCGCCAACGGGTAAATGTCTTTGCACGCGAGAGGTTTAAAGTAAAGCTACTACAAGAAATAGAATTTGATTTAATGGTGTGTCAACTCGAAGGCTGGAGTATGGGAAGCTACGTCAATGAGCTTAAGCAATTGATTGATGATGTTTATCGGAGAATGGTTAAGACAAAGAAAAGGAATAGCAAGACTATCAGTAACCCAAAACTTGAATTTAAAGATGAATGAATTATATATACCTCCACAGCGATTAAACCGCAACCCTATTAACGGGCGGTTTTTAAAAGGAAGTATCCCTCATAACAAGGGGAAGAAATGGGATGATTACATCCCTTCGCATAAAAGGGAAAGTATGATTAAAGGATTAGCTTTAGGGAGAACGGGAAACCCTAATATAGCGGGCTGCAATGCAAAGAAAGTAGTAGCCATAAAGAGCGGACGGTTACAAGGTGTTTTCCAGTCCTCTAACGATGCGAAACGAAAGACTGGCATTTGCGCCCGTAATATCAGGAATTGCTGTTCCGGAAAGCGTAAACACGCTGGCGGCTATCAATGGTTTTGGGAAAGCGATAATAGTTGGTGTGAATTAATTATAAATGAATAATATAACCATGAGTAAATTAGAGCACATCGCCACAATTGATTACTGCTACTGGCGATTGGAAAAGTTGAATGAGGCTCTTTCCAAGCCTAAATCGACTATGGAGCAGTTGGTTGATAAAGCCTGCGGTTATAATGAAGTAGAAGAAGTGAAAAAGGAAGCTATAGCCCTTTTGGAACAGATTGTTGAAAGTAAAAAGGCTATCGGTGTGAATTATTCGGGAGATAGCAAGTTCCTTGATAAATTAAAGAACAAAGAAACACATGAGTAAACTATACAAAGTAACCCTCTTCGGTAAATCATTCATTATAGGATGGTTCAGTTATGCAGATAAATGGTATCATAAATTTAGTATAATATATTGAACATGAAAAACAAAATCATAGCGAGCGTTATAGCAGCACTGTTCCTGCCTATGCTTATTTTCATACATTGGGCTATTGTTTATTTCTTGTCGGTTAGAATTGTATTAGCAATCGCAATGACGGTCAGCATAATTGTTGTGACATACAAGCTTTCCAAACTTTTACTTGACGAACATTCTAAAAAATGTAAAAGACCATGAGAAAAGCAGACAGAATAATCAGAGACAGACATTCCCGCATCCCGGACAAATACAAGAAGATTGACACTACGGTCAACGGGAATGCAGAAAGCCTTGCCGAACAACACAAGGAAGTGGAAAGAAGGCTATTCCCTCTACGCCTTAACAAGACCACTGTTATTTACGTCACAAAAGACAAACAAAATGAAGCATATGCAGCGAAGGCACGTAAACGGATGGGGATAGCAGAGCCGAAGAAACCTTTCGTTGACCCGCTTTCGGAAGAAAACATTACCAAGCTATACAAGGAAGAAAACATGCCGCCCCGCAGAATGGCTGAAATGTTGGATGTAAGTGTAAGGACGATATATCTAAGATTGGCTAAGTATGGACTTACAAAAGTGAAATGCAGATAACATGAAAGAGAATAATATTTTAAACAAAGAGATTTATGCAGAGGCTATGATAGCAGCCTCTAAGGTTGATTTCCTTGAAAGCAAGGATGAGATTAAGATGTATGCCACTTCGCTGTATAACGCAGTAATGTGGGGCAGAAATCATACGGTTAAAGCAAAAGAATTAGAGACACCAAGCTAATACCCTCACCAAAACGGCAAGCGGTATAACCCAATGGAGAACCCGTTCAAAGCGTTCTAAACGTTCCATTGGATAACCCGGAAAAGGCGGCAATAGTCCATGTAAAGGACATTGTCCGCCAATTCAAGCAGTTCATCTATGTAATCCCTTTTTCGCATCACGTTCAAGTTTTCTACGTTGTTGGCGGTTTATACCATTTGCTATGGCAAGGCTGTTCAGCGTCTCTTTCTGTTCGGGAGAAAGCATGTTATATACTTCTTCCCGTGATTTGCCTGATAAAATGGCTTGTACTATTTTCCACATAAGCTACGTCTACAATGTTCACACAAAAATTTCTTCGCTACCGGGAACATCTTCTGTCCCACATATCCGCTAAGGTACTGCGCTTCTTCTCCATACGGGTCGATGCCGAACGCCCGTGAGATATGCCGGCATAGATGCCCCTTTTCATGGTCGAAAGAGTTTTGAAACTCTGCCGGGGAAGAAGTAAGGGCTATAACCATTACGGTCTGCCTGTTTCGGATATTGGAGTAAGTGATACCCGTATTCAGATTGCAGGAGCGCATGTTCTTATAGGCATTCGCCAAATCCATCCCCCTGCATCCTACCCGCTGAAGGTCGGCGATGATGCGGTCGGTATAATAGCAGTCCACCGCATAATATACACGCACTTCCCAATCATAATCCGGTATGTAAAATTCCTGTATTATCATAGGCTACATCATCTGTTCCCACATGATAGGATTGCCGGAGCCTATACAATCGGCATAGAACCGAGTGAAAGGCATTCCATTGTAAGTGTCCACATCATCTATGTAATCCTTAATGAACAATGCGAGATGTGCTTCGTCAGTGATAGAGCTTTTGTAGTAATCCGACTTCGCCATGTTTGCCACGTAAACGCTGTCGTACCCTGCATCCTTCTCCAGGTTTATACTGTACTTTTTAAGAAGTTCCTCTACCTGCTCTTTGCTGATTGGTTCAAGTTTTTCCTCCTTGCCCGTAGATTTGTTTTCCATCTTCATGCGGGAAACAGCCCATAGGCACATCTTCTTGCTGAAATGCCATCCGTACTGGCTGAGATAGTCAGCCATTGCAGGCGGTATTCTGTCGTATGTATCTAATCTTTGTTTCATATTTTCCTGATTTTAAGTGATTGGCAAAAGAGGGGAATAATCCCCTCTCCATTACATAAACTCTCCGTTGGCGCGTCTGCGTCTGCGTTCGCCCATATCATCACCGTAAGGCTGTGAACCGCGGCGTTCGTTGTAAACCGGATATTCCGGGAAGTAACCCGGCATGCGGCGTTCGCCCATATCTGAGCCGCCGCTATAGCTTCCACCGCGTGAACCACCGCTGTTACGATAGCCCATTTCACCGCCCTGCATCTCACGCATGGCTTTCTCGTAACCATAACGGCAACCCTCTCTATAGGCTTCTTCCATAGGATTACCGCCTCTCATACCGAAGTCACGGTCATATTCTCCGCGTCCTTCTTCCAATATTTCCCACATTCCCATATTTTATTTCTTTGTTTTAGATGTTTCAGCAACTCCGAGCTGTTCCATAAGCCGTTTGTTCAAATCCATAAGGTCGGACATGTTCTTGCTCATTTCCGCCATTTGCCCTTTCAGAGAGGATATTTCCTGTTCCTGACGTTGTTTCTCTGCAAATTCGGGGTTCAAGAGCGTCAGCATCTTGTCACATCCCGCAATGACGGAATTGTGGAAGTCCATGCTATTGATAATGTCTATGCTTTTCTGTTTCATAGAAGCGACCTCGTTGTTCATCGCATCACGAGAGCATGACACTACGATATTACCGTTCTGTCCGAAGTCGGCTATATCCATGCCAGCAGGTAGATTTTGGAAAGTCGTGTTCTGCCCGTTGATACAGACAACGACATCCACAACCATTTCCATTTGGGGCAACTGTCCCATAGGGGGTGCCATAGGATATTTCGGCTTAGGAGCGGAAACGCTGACTACCGGACCGTATTCGATAAACGGATTAGCATCCTTATGAAGTATATACAACTGGTTATTGGTACGAAGTGATTGAAACATATTGGTTTGATTTTAAAGGGGTGTGGCTATTCCCATTTTGGAAACAACCACAAATCCCCATGTTAACTACTTGCTCTTTTGAGCGGTTGCTTCTTCTGTCGGAGTCGGTGCCGATGCGGTTGTCGGACGATACCCACCGTTAACAAGGAACAGTTCGTTGGTGTACTTGTTATAGTGAATTTCGTAGATACCCGTTCCGGCAAGGTTGCCGACAGTCACCGGCTCATTGTTGTAAGCCAGCAACGGTCTTGTATCCCCGTTAGTCCCTATCAGTATCGGGAGTGTAGCAGTCGTGCCGGCTGGTATCGCCTGGCGGAGACTGACATAGAAACCGCCTACATAGCTTCTGTTACGGAACGCATGGTTAGGAAGCTCCAAAGTCACGTTCTCCGTGCCGACCGTTACGGCTACCGTAGGAAGGGTATTGAAATTAGCCCTTCCAATAGTAGGGAACAAGAAAGGAAATCCTGTAAAAAAGTTAGGCCACATAATTACCCCCTTTCTTACCGGAATTAACCCCAGTAGTTGTTACAACCACAACCGCCACGTCCATATATTGCATCACCGGCGTAAGCACCGAAAGCCGCAGCACGGAAACAGTCTGTGTTGATGGCTTGAATATTAGGGTAAACAACCGGAACGGTGTTAGGCATCTTGCATTTTATTCCATCGACATCGGACTGCAATGCCTGCAAGCCTGCTGCCAAAGGAGCAATCTGTTGTCCTACTGAATTCAGGATAGTAGCATTCTGGTTACGTTGGGAGATTTCAGCAGTCAAAGTGGCTTTTTCTGCTGTAAGAGCCGCAATCTTGTCCTGCAATGCCTGGTTCTGCATGGCGTCCAACTTCGCAAGGATAGCATTGGTATTGGCAGTCGCACCGTCACGCAATGAAAGTGCATTCTGATTGGCTGTGTTGACAAGCGCGTTGGTCTGATTGCACATCGCAAGCTGGTTCTCATAGCCCATTGTAGTAATGGCGTTCTGAGTCTTGCAGCAACAATCTGCAATCTGAGTAAGAACAGCCTGATTTCCGGACTGGAATGCGTTGATGATTTGCTGGCTTGACATGCCCACCTGATTTCCTACATTGGCGATAAGTCCCTGGATGTTGCACAGGGCGCTCTGTAACTGTTGGGTAGAGCAGTTCAAAGAAGAAGCAAGCTGGTTGATGGCATTGCCATTGCCCTGAATGGCTGACATCAGGTATTCACGACCGACATCACCGTTAAGCTCGGCAGGCAGACCGCCACCATTGCCAAAGCGGTTGCCGAAGCCGTTGCCGCCCCAACAGAACCACAAAAGGATAATCCAGATGAACCACCACGAGCCGCCCCATTGGTCTTGGCTGCCACGTCCCTGGTTCAGTAAAGCGAGAAGTCCGGGGTCTACACCCTTGCTTCCCATCAAGTTGGGCAACATAGCCATGATGTCGAATTTGCTTCCGCCACCATTTCCGTTGTTCCCGTCTTGATTGAAGACATACGTTCTTTCCATAGAGATTTATATTTTGTATTACGGTCAAAATCAACCGCATCACAAAAGTATAAATACCGATACTGCCATGAAATCAGTTGTTTCCCAACGCTTTCCTAATGTTTTCCCAATATATTCTCAACATTTTCCCGCCTTCCATACGTTCTTGAAAATTGGAAATCATGTAGTTTATCGCGCGTTTGGTCTTGTGAATTTTAGGAGCTATCTGTGAAGGGTACATTCCCCTTTCAACAAGCAACTGTACAAGCAGATAGCGGGCGTCTACGGTTTCCGTATCCTTATCCGAAGATAGTATTCGGCTGGCGGGTATTTCGGTCTCCTGCGCCACGAGATTAATTGTTTCGGCAAAGATTTCTGACTTACACATAGTTTTTCTGAATTTTATATTTATCTTTGCCCTGCCACATAAAATATTTGATTATATACGAACAAAGCATAAGATACCGTGTTGAAGATATTAAAGCCTCCAACGTGCGGTGTCTTATGCTTTTTTCAAATTTTTATGTGGCAATAATTATTTGAACGTTGGGGGCTTTCTTTTTACTCTAAGCCCCGAAAGAGTGTCAGCTACAAGCCAACTTCTACATCGTTAATTTCTTTCTTATCTTTATGGTGAGCCAAACAATTACGAATAAAACACATGTCAGATTTATCGAAATGCTGGCACCACCGTAATTGATTTTAAACTTTTCCCACCATGACAGTTCCCTCTCTACAGGATAAGGTTTGGGCACTTCAATCCTTCTTATCTTTTCGATAAAATACGGCATTTTGACCGTTACCGTAGCATGAGGATAAATACCCAATGAATGGTTCAATATCCCGTTGCTAAATGAAGCATAGCTGTAGGCATACGGATTGCGAAGGAATGACGTTGTATCGGCAACAGATACGCTATCCTTGTACGGAACCAATCTCTCTTGAAATGTAGTGTCATGGAAAACCACACTATCAAGAATCTTTGTCTCAACCGGCATATAAACAGTCCTCGTTCTACAGGAACACACCGTCAACACAAGAAACACTATATACACTAACTTCTTCATAACTTCAACAGATAATGATTAACAACCATGCCTGCACATATTGCGACAGTTCCACACAGCAAGTCTGCTTTGTTCCATTTGCCGTTATAGTAGTGGCAACGGTCGCTGTTTTCCTTTATAAAGAGCATCAGCAGTGCAGTGCTGCCACCGAATACTATGGCGGTGGATAGATAGACCACCGCACCTAAGATGTTATTTCTCATACCATAAATAATTAAACAATTAGTAAAACATTATACCGTAGTTCCACTGGCATCTATCCATGAAAAACCGTTCCACCAAATAGGCTTGTTTATATCTGTATCATAATATTGAAAACCCTTATCCGCATTAGTAGGTCTGTCTTCGGTCTTACCACTATTATTGGCAATATTTCCCAAAAAACTGATAGGGATTTTTTCTAACCCGTCAGGAAGTGAATTAGTAGCCCTAAAAGTAATTATGTTGTATTTAAAAGCGCAGTTAAACAGATACGCTCCGCTTATATTACATTTTATAAAAATATTTTTATTCAGCTTATCTATATAAGCTTCAAATCCTTTTATGGCATTGGTATAATTGAAAAGAACTCCCTGGACATCACCGTCACCGAAAGAATATAAATCCAAAATATTATTGGATTTATTTAAAGTGTTCAACAAGTTGAATACTATTCTGAATACACCAGGATTGTCAATGGAGTAATTTATCACAATAATATTATTCTTGACAAGGATTGTATGGTCATCGGATAATGTACCAATTGACGATTGAAGCTTTTCTTCTATATCATCATCTGTAACCGATTCATTTGAAGTTCTTCCCATTTCCTGATTTGACAGTATGTTTTGAAAATCAGTATTTTTATACAGTCCAAAATACCATACAGTCTTTGAATCTATATTGAAATTGAAATTTGAAACAGAAGCTATATATAAATTATCATCATCTTTTTTCTTGATGATATATAAACCTGTTATAGTACTTTTAAAATTCCTTATGTTAGATATGTTAGGAAGAGACTCTTCGGCATCATGCCTGATATAGAACGGATATTCCACCATTGCATCACTTATATGATTGGCAGTTTCAATATAACTATTATATCTACTGATAGTACCCAATGTATATCCATTGGCAGTAGAACATATTTTTCCTATAATGTAATAAGTAGCCATTTTATTAGAATAAGTATTGTTTGATTAAATCCTCAACTTTTCCCAAATACAATTGTTTAGAGTACCATGTACATATGAATTTGGGATTTAAATTGCCTGCAAAATGAAACAGACCTTTATTATACAAATGAATCAGAGGGGAGTACTCTGTAAAATTTTTACCGTATTTTACGGTATTATCTGCCGGATTCCGCAATGTATAATAGCTTTCCGAAGCTCCACTCTCCGTTATTGAGTTTGCCACATACTTGCCATGGCTTGACATTGTATTATATAGCAAATTGAAGGGAGTGTACATATCCGTGTTCTCTTCTGTTGTAAATTCATCCTTTAACCCGAAAAATGGATATATATTTAACCCTTTATAGTCAAACTTATTGAATAAATCAAAGGGCATATTGGATTTGTCCCCCCTATACCCCGATATTCCGACCTTAAATCCCCAAGCCTTTATATCTGATATTAAAGACCTGGTTATATTACACATATCCTTATTCCCTTCATCTGTAGGCTCATACCACTCATTCAATATAAATATTGCATGTACGTCATTCTTTCCTACAAAATCTCTGGTTATATCCCTTACTTCATTTACGTAATTTCTATAAAATTCCACATTATCCCGTCCATTATAATCACCTCCATCTATATGGAATTTGACCGCTTCTATGTTTACGCCGTTAGCATGGAAATAATCATAAAAATTTTCCGGATAATCCCGTATAATATTCCCTTTCTCATCGTTATGTAAGGCAATAACTACCGTTATACCTATACATCCGCATGACTTAATGTAATTGATGAATTGTGTAGGTTGCTCCACCGGAGTTTCCTTAGACCAATACCCCACATTCAGAGTCAGTATCGTATCATTTTTCTGCTGGAGCTTAGAATATGGATTTATTGGAAATTTGTCTACAAAATTATTGTCTATATCGCATTTAAGTTCATTTGAATAATCCGGGGTATCTGAATTTATACACCTGACATAACCAATGGAAGTCAACTTGCCATTACTCAAACTTCCCCCGTCAAATTTCAAAATGCAGTTTTCGGGAATAGTGATTTGAGCACCATCCAAATCAAAATCATACTGAATCATATAAATTGTATGAGGCTGATTAACCATATCCTGTGTAAGTATATTTTTACCGTCTATAATATTCCTGCGCAGGATTTTATACCCCATTCCCACATGTATTCCAGGATTATAAACACGGTCGGCAAATTTTAAAACACTTAAACTTTCCCCTTTGTCTACAGACACAAGGTCCTCGTCGTCCGCAAGATTATTTATTGTACCGCCGCCACTTGCGTTAATAAACTGCTTGGTTGATTCGGACAGCATATCAGGAGTAACACGCTGGGAACTGAAATTTGAAATTGCATCACTTTCAACTTCCTTTATTTTACTGATTGCTTCATCTCTAATGTCAGTCAATTTATCTTCATTTGATTTCCAGTTCTCGATATTTTCAAATACTCCACCTGCAAATTCCCATGTCTCCACAAGTCCGCTATTGTTCAAGAATGACACCTTTAGCCCAACCATTCTTATATCTTCCGGAACTTGAACAATAGCACCTTCTAATGTATATCTATTACTGCCATCAATCCCGGATGAAGGATGATGAATAGAAACATTATACTCGGTTATATAGCTCATATATCCACCTTTTCCGGAACTAATGAAACTCTTTAGGGCGTTAGGGGTGATAGAACCGTTTTCTCTGTCTTCTTGAAATGGAAACTGCTCATTACCCGTCAAAACGTCTCTTTTGGGGAGTTGTCCAATTTGTTGTCCTTTTTCTATTTTCTCTTCCATACTACTATTTATTTTTACTTGTAAGCAATATCGGCTCTTCATTAGCCAACAACAATGGAGCGTCATTGGCTAATAATAAATACCCTTCGTCAGGAAATGGATGCGGCTTATTTCCGCCAGCACCGGGAAACCCTATGGTAAGTATGCTAATTACGGGAATGCCGATTATAGGAATGCTGATGTGAGGGATAGTGATTGGTTTCATAAGGCTATCCCTCTTTAATCATTTTCGCTTCTGACACTTTCGTAGCACTTCTTATTGTAATTTCCATACCTGCCGCTATGCCAATAAGACGAAATATCACATTGGAAGGGCCTAAGGCTTGATTGGCATTTGGGGAAAGCGGGATAGGATTCATGCCCTCGATATTGGCAAATACAGTCACCATTCCGCCCTTGTTCTTTATCTGTATGGTAACGGGATTACCGTCACTGACAAACGTTGCGTAATACGCTGTTTTGCCTTCTTCTTTTTGAAATGATAAAACTTCTGCTGCCATGATGTTTATTTTTTAGAGTTTCAATACCTGGTTTCTGTTTCCTTCTCTTCGGTGGCTGACGTGTACCCATGAGAAGTTTTTCTCATCAATAACCTGGTCAAAGGGAAGTTTCAATTCTTGTATAAGATTAAACAGTCTTTTGTTCTCTTTCGGAGTATTTGGCGTACCGACAATATCGGCAGCACACATGTTCATGTGGTCGCTCGTTTTAGAGCCGCCTACTGCTTTATTCAGAGCAGAGCAACGGTATCCGCTTGTCACTGTGATAGGTTTTCCGTAAGCCTCTCTTAACGGGTTGAGGACATTGTCAACCAACGCTTGTGCATTGGGAAGCAGTTCTTGCGGCAATCTGTTGTCTATAGCTTTCTTATCAGCCGTTTCGCTTTTAACCAGTTCTGCAATTGTAAAGTATCTCATGTTATTCCTCCTTTCTAAAATATTTGTCATAAACCACACGAGCCACCCATCCGGCAACAACACCGACACCGAATGATACAACAGTAGTCAGGTTCACCCAAAACGGTGTGTAGTGCATGTAAAGCATAACTCCCACGATGATAGCGATAACAATCGCTGCGATAATCAGTTTCTTTTTCATTTTGTTACTCCTTATCTTTAGTTATTATTTCACTCATATCTTCTTTCTCGACATCGAGCACTTTCTTTCCGAACAATCCCAACGCTTTCAGTAAGTTGAAATTATATCCCTTTGGCTTCAAGATATTGCTTATGATAGAGCAGAACTCTATGAAGCAGACAAACAAGCATGAATACACATCAATATTCCATTTATTGCCGGAAGCAATGTTTATCATCACCACCATACAGACAAAAGCAAAGTATGTTACCATTTTACCCATAGTACGGCGCACAGCACCGGAAAAGCGTACTTCTTCACCCAATAGCAGGCATTTCCTTATCCCGAACATCAAATCGCATACAACGACTGAAAATGTCACTATCAGCCACGGTATCATGTGTTCCAATGACTGTGCAATAAAACTGCTTGCTATTACCGAGAAACCACCCGGTATGCTTTGGGTAATAATGTTATTTTTCATCTTATCGTTATTTGTCAATTATTCATATCTTGCCGTAGTATCTGAACCATGCACCCCATTTACGTTCTTTCAAGTAGTTCGGATTATCCTGGTTGAGTTTGGCTTCCATTTCAAATGCGCTCGCACGGTAAGCGTTTTTATTGACCTTACCGTCCCCAATCTTGTTGTCTGTAAACAGGTGGTACACGAAGCTTACAAACCATTCTGCCAAATAAAGAATGTAGTAGAATAGCGAGATAAGTAACAGCCACCATGCACTGACATTGAAAGCCAGCAATACGGACGGGATAGCCGCTATCTCCATACACTCGAAGAACTGTTTCTGATGTATCCGTTCATGACGTATGGTCGTTTCGGACAACTCCTTCAGCTTCGTAAGGATGAAGCCGAAGAGCATTATAGTTGTGTAGCCGCCAAAGAGGATGAGTTTGGCAAACCAGTTTTCATAAAATACTTTTACTCTCATAATCAAAAAAGTAAACACTTTGTTATTTTATTAATATTATTGTTTTACGCATTCATTAGAACACAACCCAAACCGAAAATCCCTGTACTATCTGCAATATCAAATACACTATCGCCATTATTAACGACAGAATCAGTTATTTCTGTAACAAAATTATTGGATATAGACTCCTTTTGTGTAATAGCTCTTATTGGAGTATTATCTTCATTAAAAAGACTAATAGCAGTAGGTGCTCTAAATGAATACCATTCGATATGTTGTTTTTTTATCTCAGTTCTTACTGAATCTCGATATAAATAAATAGGGATACTACTAAGATTGCAAATAAGAACAAATTGTGTATTAATTTCTTCATGTACTAAATCATCTGCAAATGTAATATTATCAACAAGTTGTTTAATATCAAATTCTTTGCCCGCAATCAGCTTATCTCCAGCAAATAGCCCTGAGGTCAATTCTCCTATTTTTAACATAATCATTATCCTTTAATCGGTTACACAATATGCTGTATTGGCATCCTTAGAACCAATACCCTCGTATTCAGCAGAGGTTTTCTTGGTGATGGCAGCGAGGTTGTCGGAAACGAGAATGTCTTCAATAAAAAGTCTATCATCACTTTTATCAATATCATCGGATAAGTCTAATGCTATTGCTATTCGTTTAGAAACAGGTTTACTTGTAGTATAATAACTAATATTAAATTGTATTTCATACCTTTCTGTATCGGTATAATAACAATAAACAGAAGAAAGCTCTATACAATTTTTAGGACTGGAATAACTATGTATATAATATTTAGTATGATTATTACAAATATCTATAACCGTATTCTTAATAACATTGGTAGAACCAAACATTTTAACAATATAATCATAAGCTTCTGTACCCTGTATATTTTTATTGATAGTTAACAAAGAACCATCGGCAACATCAATGAATTTACCATAAGCAGTATTATCCACATACTTCTTCGTTGCAGGCTGATAGTCTGAGGTTGGGGTGAATGATGAAGTGTTGGTCTTGGTGAGGACGTCGGATTTTTCAGAAACTTCCGCCCAATTCCCATTCTTGCGACCGTATACCTTTCCATCAGTTGGTGCCTCGTCTATACCGCCTATCTTCCCCTGGCTTACCCATTCACCGTTCACCCATGCGTAGTAATCATAAGGAGCTTCCGTGCCTACAGCCATGAACCCGTCAACTGCCGAACCATCGGGAACGGCAGATTTCAAGGCTTCAAGGGTGGCGTATTCGCCGGCTACCTTAAATGACTTTCCTGGTTCTCCTTGTATACCTGGCTCGCCTTGTTCTCCTTTCAAAAATTCTAAAGGATAATTGACCACAGAAGCTTCACTGTTGCTTCCTGAAGGTTTTAATGCAGGCAATGACGTTACATCATCCGCTTTGTCCGCATTCGGTACTTCATTAACCCCTATGGAGTTAGCCATAAGGCGGGCAACTATTTCCTGATAATCCTGTTCTGTCCAAGCCATAATTATTCCTGTTTATCGGTTGCTTCTTCCGGTTGATTGTTGATAGCACGATTGAGCGCGTCAATGAAGAAAGGCGGGAGTCGGTTAGCTACCTGCTGTATAATCTTCACCTCTTTCTCGTCATATTCCGTTTCTCCCTCTGACTTGTATATTTTCTCTGCAAGCACAAAGGCGGCGATACCGAAGTTACTCTGCCATATTGCGTTCGCAAAATCTTCTCTATAATCTCTGTTTATGCAATGCTTACGCGCTACGTCCATTGCTACAAGCATCTTTTCAAAGTTTATCTTTTTCATAACGATTTAATTTAAATTTTAAATTCTTTCATTAGAACTCCACTTCTGTACAATCTTATTCCCTTCCCAGTTATTTCCGTTTCATATGAGTAGCCATCGGATTGGGTCGGACTACCTACATATATGCTTCCGGGCTGGATAAACACATTTTTAAAAGAGTCGTCTCCAAACATAGAAATCATGGCATGGTTACTTGTAGATGAGCTGAGGGTGAATACAGTCTCGTTTCTGTCATTATACATTTTTATTACCCCCTCATTTCTACCAATACTTTCATTGTAATCGTCCCCTATAAATATGCGCCTATTCCCACCGGAATTATTAGTACTAAAAGAGCCTGATATATTTAAATTTCCATCTTTATTCCAATTAATATTCCCATTAGCAAGATGTCCGCTTCCATCGCTGTCTAATAAAATTTTATTATTTGCAATAGACACTTTTCCGTTAAATTCTCCGGTAGCCCCTTTCAACTCCCCGCTAAACTCTCCACCAATAGCCTTTATTGTCCCGTCTGCCTGAATAGACACATTCCCGTTGGCGGATATATCTCCGGTAAAGTATATATTTTGGGAAACCACGGAAATGTTATCAAGTGCCACATTGATTTCAGAACCTAATCCGTCCTTTTTGACATATAATTTAAGTTCCTCAGTAACTCCATTGATATCCAGTCCCAACTGCGTTACATCTTCCTCTATTTTTGTAACAGACAATTTAATGCTATCAGCCCGCTGCTCAATCTGTGAGAACCTTTGATTGTTGCTTTCCGAGAGTTCTTTTACTTCCAACCTGATACTTTCCGCAGTCTGCTTTATTTCGGAACTTAATTTTGTATATAAATCCTCGAATGCGTTTTCGGTAAGAGCCAGCGAGTGTATGTATATATCCCCCGTAAACTTCAACTCAAAATCGCCCGTTCCGTCCCATGCGCCGGAATACTCCTTCATTCCGTATTCCTCGCCCGGTTCAAGACGTTCGGTGAAATGCAGGTTCTGACCGGGAAATCCTATTGTCAGCGTTCCGGCTGTAGCTACCTTATACCGGAAAGAGATAAAAAACTTCTTCGGTTCTTCCCCTTCCTCATAGGTCGGTTTATTGGCTAAATCTGCATTGGACTGTTTTATTCCGGAAGAAAGAATACGAAGCACGTTTCTATCCCCGTCTCTGATAATGGCAGCCATAGCGTCCTTACGGGAATAGAACTCCCCATTCACTAATAAGAACTTTCCGTTCACGGTGAAGAAATGAACATCGTTCTTTGTCTCCCAACCGTTCGTATTGCTTGCAAATGATGCGTTATACAGATAATTATCCTTTGCCTGCACCTCGTCAAGCACTTTGGAGATTTCAGAGTAAATCAAATCTTCCAATATCTTGAACTGGGTCATAATATTTATGCCGGTCTTCAAAATAAAGTCACCCATGAACTTGTTGCCTTGCGGACTGATAACCGTCACTTCCTTGCCTGCCATTGAATAGGAATCTATTCCGGCGTATTGATGAATACTTGGCGCATCATCGCCATACACAGACAATGTTATTGCATTCTGACGCTTCTTGTCTGTGCGGTTACCGAGCTGTACAAGACTGTCGCCTTCCTGCGGTATGTCGCTGTTTGCATCACAGTCCGTCTTGCTAAGGTCTATGTAATCCTCGCCAACACCTACGCATAAACGCCAATAATAACGGTTGGACACATTCTCGTAGACACCCGGTTTGATATTGAAGTCTTGAAACCGTACCTGGTCGCCTTCCTTGAACGGGTTTTCGATAGCCGTTTCACCATCATCAACCAGCAGATAGCAACGCCAAAAATCCTCGTGTTCCTCAACCTTGCCGCATTTCATTCCGGCGGCAGTGAACATGTAGTTACCCCCTGCATAAGAAAGCTTCTTTATCTCCAGTTCGGAGAACATCGCCTTGATACGCACAAAGAGTTCGTCCACTTCAATGTAGGATTTACCCGTCTTGCTATCTACTTTAATGACAAAGCCTTCACCGAGAGCACCGGAAGAAAAGTTCATGGACTGGATGTAGTCTGAAAACAATCCACCTAAGAACTTTATTAAAAATCCAGCTTCGTCCGGTCTGTCTTTTCTTATAAAGAACTTGGATAAAGCCTCTATATCAAGAGCCTTAAAGTAGACAATTCGGTCGGCGGAAGTCCTGATGAACAGTGCTGGGTCGGCATCTGCGACGCATATATATATTTCCCCGAGATTCAGACCTTGTAAATGCTCTTCATCACTCGGAGATAAAGCAGGGGGAGCTGCCTGATTGTTTTCATTAAGAGCATCACCAAACCATAATATTTTACTAAGCCTTTTTTTCATACCTCAACCTTATCAACATTAGTAAATGCAGCTTTTTCTGCGCTGAATTGCAACATCTCTCCATCTTTGGCGTGGTCTATCAGGAATGCAGGGAAAGAGGCGGAAGAGCCAGCTTCCGGAGAGCCGCCAATACCTGCAATATCGTTATTCTGTAATTCAAGAGCCATATTTATATGGAACAACTGGCTATCTTCAATAACTTGCGTCATTTCCGGAACAGAACTTTCCGAACGGACATATCTTGTCCCGTCAATTTCCACCATAGAAAGGCATAAAATGCGGTTTATGTGTTTTGCAAACCAATAAGGGACGCCGTTTGAATTTCCTATTGTAAGATTATATACATCATAAGGTACTGCGTATAATTCTTCTATCTCTTGCATTTGGTTGCGATATTGCTCATTATCTATTCGAGGGGAATATCCTCCAGGTTTAAATCCTGCTTCCACACGAAAATTAAATACTTGCTGAATATCATCTACCCAAAATATGTTATCAAAAGCGGAGTTATTGCTTTTATGGGAATAACGGATAAGCACAGTTTCCTCTAACAAGTCGTCAGAGGAGCATACGATAAAAGGTTCTGATGTATCTTCGTTGATTGTAACCGTATATACGGCATCCTCCAAGTCTCGAAGAATGGCGTAATACATCACTACATTGTCATTATGATTATATGTGGAAAGTGATATTGGTGTAGAATTTCCTGCGGCAAGATTGTTCAGGCTCGCTGAAACTTCCTCAGAAGCATTAGTGAATACCTGTATATGGATTTTATCAGAAGCGTGGAACTTCTGAATATAGTCCATATCAAGCCCAAACTTATCTTTTACAGGTGAGAAAAAAAGAGGGCAAACATCACCAACTTTTACCATGTCTTTTCGTCCTTTTATAGTGATGTGCAACTTCACACATCATGCGCAAATATACATACTATTTAGACCAATTCCAAATAATAAGCAATAAAACCAGCATATAAAATAATTAAATATACTTGCATATTAGAATTTTGTTCGTATCTTTGCGGTGCTTACAGATGACGATTGTATTCGTTACGCGGAGCAAGCGGTTAAGTTGCTCATATCATACATGGGCATTTTTTATGCTCATACATTAGGATATTGGCGGTTGCCTATACGTAAGATTATAGTGTTTGCTCTCGTAGTGAATGCGTCATCTGTAAGCAGCGTATATGGCAGCCGCTTTTGTTTGCCTAAAACGTATCTTTTAAATGCTTACAGAGATATGAAAAACTTAGTATTTCAAAACAGCAACGGGAGCGATGTTACTACTTCGTTACTTGTTGCGGAAGTGTTCGGGAAAGAACATAATAAAGTAGTCAGAGACATTGAAAGCCTTTCATGCTCAACGAGTTTTAATGCCGCCAATTTTGGCGTTATTACCTACATTGATAGTAGAAATCGGGAACAGACAGCTTACGAAATGACCAAAGATGGTTTCAGTTTCCTTGTCATGGGCTACACAGGCGCAAAAGCAGGCGAGTTCAAAGAAAGGTTTATCAATGAGTTTAACAAACGGGAAGCATTGCTCAAAAATGACGATTACATCCTTATGCGTTCCCAGCAGATTTTGCAGAAAAGGGTTGAGAACCTACAAGCCGAAAACAAGCGTCTTGAACAGCAGAACGCATTACAAGAAGAACAACTACGCCAAGCAGCCCCGAAAGTGCAGTACGTGGATAACGTCCTGCAATCCGTCAACACTTATACGTCCACGCAGATTGCAAAAGAGGTTGGGATGGATGCCGCCAAGTTCCACAAGGCACTCAAAGAGCGAAAGGTGATGTTCTACCAATCGGGCACGTGGATGCTGACAGCTAAGTATCAAGGTAAGGGTTACACCAAAATGCGAACGCATCAGTTTACGAGAAATGACGGAAGCATCGGTACAAGCTCGTACACGGTTTTCACGGAGAAAGGGCGTGCAATGGTGCATAGTATCTTTGCTAAATAATAATTAATCAATATTATATTAACAACTACTTGTGTTATCCGCATTTATGCGGACGGATACAACTATACCCAAAAACATATTGCCACGTAAACAAGCATAGATGCACGTTGAGGTTTCGACCAACGTTCACGTTATGATACCCCGCCAGCAATACGGCTGGCGGGCAGATGGCAGAAATAACGACTAAAACAAATATTCATCTATTATGGAAATCAGCACAGCAATGATGCAACACATCCTCCGATTGACGGAAGGATATACGGATTTATTGAACGAACTTAAGGAAGTCAAGGCGGAACTTGCAGAACTCAAAGGAGAAAGAGCTAACAAACCTCATACTTTAAGAACCAAGTATCCTAATATGAGCGTTATAATAAGAAAGTGAGAAATAAAGGCGCATTCAATACCGATGCGCCTTTTCTTTCACTATATCCTTTACAATCAAAGAATATTTTACCGCTTCCGGTCGCCCATAATTATAGCTTGCACTTTTTACGTAGCCTTTATAGATACGCCCGTTCTTTTCCACCCGAATGTAACCCTTCAAGTCTGACGGTATTTCCAAATCTCCGGTCTTGACGGAAAGTTCTCCTACTGTAAACAGTTTGTTTTCCAATACAATGCTCGACCTTTCGCTAACTCCATTGATTGTCACATCACTGTTACCGTCAGATGATGTAAACTCCAACGCGTTGGCAAAAGCACCTATATACCTTGCGTTTGCTTCAATCATAAACCTTTGGGAATACATGGCATTGAACATAGTAGAAGGAGATATGACACCGGATATTGTATATCCATCCCTTACAAGCTTGTATTTTTCTCCGTCAAGTGATGCTCCAACAAAGAATATATCATTATCACTGTCGCTGTCAGTCGTATCTTCACCTCTTTTTTCCGCAAGAAATTCCATACCATAAGCATCGGCTCTATATGGGCTAACTAATTCCAATACGTTATCTGTCAATGTAATGCCGGTGGTGTATTCATTGGTAAAGCGGAATTCATCGCGACCATTCACACTGTCGTAATCCTGTTTGTCATACCCGACTTTTACCCCCGAATAAACCAGTCCGGCATTCACATTGTATTCCAAATCGGAAGTGCTGTCCTGCAAGTCCTTTATTTCTGTATCTTGGAATAAAGTATCACGATGAACAAATGTCACCTTCTCGTCACCGATTACAGGGACAAACCCAAATTCCGCGCTCATCCAATTGGCGAATTTGGTATAAGATGTATATATTTTGGCATTGGGAAGTCCTCGTATGCTTTCTGCCGGAACTATCATCGCCATGTCTAAACGCTCATCTACTCCGGTGGCGATTTCACCCGTTACATTGTTCTTATCAGTTATAGACCTCAGTAAACGGTTAAGCAATATTTTAGGACTGATACAATCTATTTTTACAGATTTTCCACGCTCGGAAAAACTTATATTTAACGGTGTGTCAAGACTGTTGAATTTAAAATTAACGGGAAAATTTTGATATATAGGGTCAGATTTTGCAAGTGCTATATTGAAATTAATCATCTCACCTGGAGATATTGTCAAATTCTCATCAATATCGACAGTGTATGTATTAAATGTTTGAATTGTAGCAGATTGATAATATATTTTAAGTTCTTTACTATTTTCATTATAAGAGGAAAGCCGTATATATATTGGGAAGGATACGCCCGGTCTCTGATACGTAATGAATATACTGAATTTTACTTTTATCCGTATGGTCAAATCCCTGTCAGATATATTTTTGAACAGATATTCTCCGAATAGACTTTCCGTACTTTCAAATCGGTTTTCAGCTGTATCAAAAACCTCTACAATGTCCTTTGTCGCAATTTCCGGTTGTCCTAACATATAAAAAGGAATAGTATAATAAGCATTAGGATAAGCAGTCATTACATGGGAAACATTAGGCTCTTCCGCGTCACTTGGTATAGACCATTTTATATCACTGTTCATCAACAATCTGTCATAATCCAAAGGCTGGGACTCCTTTATTTCTTTTACCGGATATTCATACTGCGTGCCTTTCTTTGCCTTAATCAAGCTTGCGAGACTGTTGTCGACGGCATTTATTTCGCACGTCGTATCATTGTAGGAAAATGTGGAGTAGTCCAAAGCGCATCTGAACTTTTCATTTAACAGCCATGAGTTATTCCGGGTATAAAACACGAGTGTTGCGGATGAGTTCAGGTAATTCGACAAATATTCTTTCAGCAATAGCGAATAAGCACCGTTGGCAAACTCAAATTTTGTGGAAAAACTACGAACAACTCCGTCATAATCCCCTCTCTTGAAAGACATCTCTACATCGTCCCAATTAACAAGCTCATTTGTGGCGTCATATGTCATTCCGCCTATCAACAGTTCACATCTGTAATACATATCTATTTCTTTTTTGAAGTTGAACGTATCATAGCATCTATGTCATCACACATACGCCTGACCATATAGGCATATTCTTTGGCGGAGAACGTGTTTTCATCAATGTGCATTTTTACATGAGACATTAAAGAAACGCGTTCTTTGGTAAAATATTCCCTATCCATTTTTATTTTCCCTATATCAGGAGATGTTTCCTGCAATTTTGCAAGGCGGTAGTTGTCAGAAGCGGAAACGCTGCTTATCCGGTTCTTTATCTTATCATGTTCGCCCTCTCTGAATTTATAACCCAAAGCAGACATGACTTCTACAGCATCACTCCAGTTTCCGGAAGAAATGAGTTCCTGACATATGGCAAGGCAATTTAATCGGATTTGAATTTTCAGCACTTCATTTTTCCGGTTTATTTGGGCGGAAACAGACTTTCCCCCTATTATTGATAAGTATTCATTGCATAGCTTCTCGGCCGCCAAAGCCTTTTCTCTGATACTATATCTTCCGCCTTGAGCAACCTTATCAATATCCCCCAGGAATATGTCTATAAAGCGGGAAAGGCATATTTTGTTTAAGTCATTATATATCATATCTTATACTCTGCTTGAAATCCAATTATAATCCGCGATATGGTTGGCTTTCTTCATAATCCGACCAATGTTCTGCAATTGTTTGGTATTGCTTTCCATCTTTCTTTCAAGTCGGCTGTAATCGTTGTTTACATTAACAACAATCCCCTCTTCTCTCATATTCTTTAGCTTTTGTTCCAATAAACCATAATCCGATGTAAGTCCTCTACGGTCATAGATATATGACAAATCAGGGATTACCTGCGCATGCGCCGGAAGGTCTACCAATGTCGGCTTATCAGGAGTGATAAAAAGCCCGTTATTAGTTACGATACCCTCTTTCTTGCCGCCATCACCTACTATTGCCAAACCGCCGGGATGGTCTTTTGTTCCTTTGGCGTATTTGGGAATGGGCTGGGCTGCTATGATAGCAACTTGTGCGGCTCCCAATGCGGCTACTATTGCGGCAAATACTGCACCAGCAATCGGTCCCGCTGTTGCATACGCTTTCATAATAGCCAATGAGGTAGCAATAGTCGTTTGAACAATAGAATTTGCTTTATCCCATTTGGCTTGCTTCTCTTGTAATGCAGCTTTTTTCTTTTCCAGCTCTGCATTTTTGGCGGCTGTCTTATCTTCGGCTGCACGTTTGCGAGCTTCTGCCTCTTCGGTGGAAATTGCACCATTTTCTTCAAGGGCTTCTATACGTTCTATTTCTTTATCGTATGCTTCATCGTTGGCTTCTTGTTCTTTTTCAATGTTTTCTATCCGGGCATCATATATATCGGTCATTAACGAAGTGATACCAAATACGATTTTTTCTACGCTTTTTAAGAGGTATCCAAAACTTTTTATCACATCTTCTGCCGTTCCTTTAAAAGTCAATTTTCCTTTCTCTGCTACCCCTACCATTATATCAGATAATCCCTCAAATATTCCTGCCGTTTCACCAAGAGTATCTCTTGCCGCATCATTCATTTCTGATAGACCACTCTTAAATTTGTATATCCATTCTTTTTGTTTTTTATTGACATCGTCATAATTCAGTTCATCTATTTGCGCTTGAATTTTATCAATCCTTTCTAGTAATTCCTTAGCCTTTTCACTGTTAATATCAACAAGCGCCATTTCTGCTTTTGCTTCCGCAAGAAGAGTCTGGAGACGCGCCTTAGCATACTTAACCCCAATATCATATAATTTCTTTTCGTAATCCTCTTTGCTTATTTCGCCATTTGCATATTGTTTTTTTATGATATTAGCTTCTTTCAAGGCGGATGTTTCCTGCTCGTTTACCACCTTGTCAGTATTTGCCTCAATCAACCCAATTCTTTCTTGGAGGTTTCGCATTATGAGAGAATTTTCCCGTTGCATGTACTTCATGCGTATCGCCACAACATCCTCTCCATTCTTTTCAGCGTCCTTTATTTCCGCATCACGCATCATATTATTGAGTTGTATTTGGAGATTAAGCCTTTTGTCTAATTCTTCATTCGAGCTTTCTCCAATGGAAGCCAATCTGTTTTCAAGATTTGTTTTTTCTATTTCAAGCAGTTCTTTATCGTATTTATCGTTTATTTCCGCAATGGCTTTTCCTTTCAGCGTTTCAAGATTTTTCCGAAGCTCTATTTCTTCGTCTGTCCTACCCTTTATCTCTTTAATCCTATCATCGTATTCCTTACTGATTTCAGCTATTTCTCTTTCTCTACCGTCAGCTATCAATTCTATTTTAGATTTGGATAAATCCTCTGTTATCTTCTTGATATATTCAGCGTATTCTTCCGCTTTCTTTTTTTCATCGTCATAAGCTTTATTATTTTTACCCGGGTCATTAACCAATGCTCCTACATTGATATTTTTAGCCATTCCCTCCAAAGTCTTATCGTAATCGGTCGTCACTTTCAATAAGAACTTCCAAGCCTCTTCCTCTTTTTTGGTTTGCTCTTGTGCTTTTTCTAAATCAGACCTTCTTTTTGATAAATACACAGATTCTCGCTTACTACCTTCTTCTATGCCTTTTTCTCTCGCCTTTTGGGTAGCCTTTTCTAATGCTAATTTTGCTTCTTCTTCTTTTCTCTGTGCTTTTAAATACGTGTTATATTGATTAGTCCTTTTTATCCAAGCTTCATATCTTTGTGATGCAATTTCTGTCATTTTATCCAATTGGGCCCTTGCAATAGCATTTGCAACAAGTTCTGTACGAAGTTCTTTATAAGATTTGGTTGCTTTGCCTGCAAGAATTTCCTCGTTTGACATATTTTCAAAATATGAAGGATATTTACTTCGCAACTCATCAATGGCAGCAATACGTTCTTGCATAGAACGTTTGTTGTCTTGCGTTGCTTTGTATAACAAATCCAGCTCTGTTCTTTCCTTAATACTATCAGAAACTCCCCTACGCCTTGCATTTGCCAAATTAGTTTCCGCACTCGCTATTTCACTGATTGACTTCTTTGCCTTAAACAAACTCGCAACCCAATCTATAATCTCCGAACTATACGCAGACAATAATGTTATACCTATTACAAGTGCTGATTGCCAAGAAAATAAACTGCCAAGAAGTTGTTTCCATACCGGAACCGCAGTTTGTCCTTCGGCTTTCATCCGCTTAAACTCTTCACTTGCTCTTTTTAATTCATCCACAAACATTGGCAAGTTATTGGATATGGCAAGGAAGAATTGATTGAAACTCATTGTCAAAGACGGTAACTCTCGCAATAACTGCTGCGTCTGAACATTAAGCCCATTCCAAGAGGACGCATAATTACCTACATTCCTTTGATAATTCCCAAATTGAGAGTCAATTTCTTTCAACTTATTATTCAAAGCATTGGCTTGCGCTATCAAATTCTTTCCGACACTACTTTCCCGGTCAGCTTCACTCAACGCCTTATACCTTTTCTGCAATTCAAGCATGGCGGCATTCATTTCATAATAACTGCCGGAAGCTGAAATAATTGCCGTGGAATGATTTTTTATCAAAGCCGAATATTGTTGATTTTGCGCCATCAATTCAGTATGCCTCTGCTTTAATAGCGAAGACTGCTTTATATATTCAGACAAAGTTATTTCCCCATCTTTATAAGATTTTCCAAGAGCTTTAATATCTGCATCAATCTTTTTCATAGCCTCTTTATTGGCTATGGTATCAGCCGTTAACTTAGTAACTTCGCCATCATATGCCTGTACGGTGTCGATTATGGCGGCATAGTTCATATTTGCCGCCTGCAATTGAGTGGATGCCTGGCTTATTATATTACTTGCTGTTTGGGTACTTTTAGCCGCATTATCCTGCGCCGAAGACACCTGGTTGGATGCGGAAGATAATCCGGCAAGCATATCACTTGCATTCTTGATATTTTTAGCGAACTGTTCAAACAGAAGGTTTAACTTTTGCAAAGATGACATTGAATTTAGTTGCTGGGATACTTGACGTAGCACGGTAAGTTGTTTTGCCTGAATAGATGCCATATTTTCTTGCGTCTTATTCAATTTCTCCAACAGCGAGGTATAATTACGTGCTTTTTGGGAAAGTTCATCAAATGTTTTGGGATTAGTTTTTACTCCTTGCGCCAACTCCTTAGCAAGCTCCACATAAGACCCTTTTGTACTATCAAATTCAAGACGGAGTTCCTTTAATTGTTGTACGGCTTTTTTGTCGACTAAATCGGTAATTATAAATTCGTTTGCCATAAGTCCTAATATTGAGTGCCATGCAACATCACATGGTGATACAAAGATATTGAATTATTTAGAATTTTCTAAATAAGAAAAGCAAAAATGAAAATCAGAAAGGGAAGAAAAAAAGAAAAAGCCAGATGTAATGTCTGGCTTTATCATTTAGAAATAATCTTAATAATGCAATTAGTATATCACTGCATTTCCACTGATTATATATACCGGTAAATTAGACCTACCCTTTTCTATTTTTTCAATACTAAACGAAATAATTCCATTTGCGCCCATCTCTTTGGCTTTATTAACTGCGGATGAAATCATTCTTTCATAAGTAGGGACATAATATTTTCCAATAGATATGCTTCTTTTTTCATGCACATAGTTTCTATCTTCTTTTTTTACTTTATTTCCTGAATGAAACTCCAAATATATTGGACCTACGGGAGTAAAATCCTTATTCCCAATTTCAGTAGGATTAATTACAAAGTTAGGGTCTTTGACATATTCTCTATAATCAAGGGAATATCCTATTTCATAATAAGTGCTCTTACATGATGTTACTGATAGCAAAATCAGAAACAAAAATAATAGTTTTTTCATAAGCCTTTAAATGTTATCAAATTTTTTATGTTGCATAAAAGATATTTGTTTTAAGTTTTGTTTGCAAAGTAATTCCTAATAAATCATTTTGACAATATTTTTAACGGAAATCTTTGTAATTTAGACTGATTATAAATAGTTTATCACTTCTTTTTCCCAAATAGTTCAGAGTGGCTTCCAAGTCTAAGAAGCTCAATCCCCGTCTGTATCAAAAGATAATTATGCTTTATATGGTGTCCCATTTTCATAAAGAAATTCAGGAGCAATGTCCGCACCGTTTGCCCAAAATACTGTACCGTCAACCCCGTAACGCTCAAACTCGCTTTCATCTTTCAGTTCCTCGAAAGCCGGATATTTCAGGAGTGGCGTTAAATCTACTTTTCTTCTTTCTCCATTGTTGAACGTACACAAAAGAGTGTATTTACCCATATATTCAGCGGATTCTACTAATAGTATCATATCATTGTCTTTTTATCGTTTAACCTTTTCTATCTTCTCACCGTTTTGCGCCTTTTCCCAAATTTCAAGTAATTGCGCTTCGTGGGTGTCTATGTATTCATTTATCAGTCGGATAGTCTTTGCTGTTCCCTTACCTTCTACCATCCTATCTTTGATAGTGATAGTAAACCAGTTGCCACCGTCTTTAATGTGCAGGTGTGGTGGGTTGTGGTCTTGCCCGTACATGTATATCAGAATACCCCGAATAATGTCTATTGCGCTCATGCCTTTTCTGTTGTTGTTTTGAATGAGCCAAAATCTGTCGTATCAATAACCCCGGCATATTTACCAGAACGCGCCTCGTTTATGGCTGCAACCGTCTCTTCGTTAGGTACTGAGTACATTGCGTCCATTAAAGTGCTTTCTACAAAATTATTCAAACTCCTGTTCGCTTTTTTGGCATGTTCCTGCAAGATTTGCAATAAATCCTCACGCAAGCGGAACGAAGTTTGTTTTCTTACTACTGCTTCCATATTATTATTTGCATTACATTGTATTATATTGTACAGCAAATATAATACAATATTTTGGGCGACCAATCAAAAATAAGAAAAAAGTAATCCAAATAATTAATTTTCTAATAAGAGGTTTGCTATTTCAAAGATAAGGGCTATCTTTGCGGTGCTTGATACAACATAATAACTCTTGGGCAAAATAAAGCGAACAAATTTTGTACAAGATATTGGGAAACCCTCTAAGGTGGCAGAAAGGAAACAATCTGCGACTTCTATGCCCTGCGTATGTTGTGTCAAGCACACCTACGGAGGGTTTCTTTTTATCATAATTCGTTATAATATGCTTGACACAACGAATGAGTTAATTCCAAATCAGAAAGGTATGACCTCTCTTGAAATTGCAGAGGTTACGAGTAAACAACATGCCCATGTAATGCGCGACATTCGCAGCCTCTTATCGCAAGGTGTATCCGCATCCAATTTTGGATTGGGGTCATACACAGACGCTAACGGTCAAAAAAGACCTCTTTTTAATCTCACTCCTAAAGGCTGTCTTATTCTTGCATCAGGTTATGATGCGGTTCTGCGAGAAAGGATAATCAACCGTTTAGAATACCTCGAAAATGAGAAAAAAGTTATCAAGACTCCACAAACTTATCTTGAAGCATTGGAAGCGTTAGTAGCTACTGAAAAAGAAAAGGAACAGCTCCGTATTGAAGCAGAACAGCAACAAAAGCAAATTGAGCAGAAAGATGCAAAGATTACCAAACTCCAGCCCAAAGCCGACTTTGCCGAAGCCGCTTTCAAAAAAATATTATTTTCGTTTGGTAATTTACTGAATTGTTGTACATTTGCGGTGCGACAACTTTATTTACATAATAGCTATGTGGATTTTTTATATCCATACGGCATACTTTTTAATAATATAATGGAGAAGTTACACTCGTGTCTTTATTTGCCGCATAGCAGTAAAGAGGTTGTCGCAGACTTAGGGTGTACTTCTCCTTTTTTTTGTAAATAAATAATTTCATTTCATGCGACAACCAAATGAAATCTATTTGAACGGAAATAACAGTACCGTACAAATTACGTCAGCTCACGAGACGAGCAAAAGTTTCTCCTACAATGGCAACGAGGTACTTTTTGACATCAAAGACGATGTTATGGTTAACGCCACACAGCTTGCTAAAATCTACGGGAAGCGTCCCAATGATTATTTGTCCTTACCTGCTACAAATCAATTAATTAACGCCATTACAAGAAAATATGGTATTGCTGAAAATCAATTAGTTAGAACAGAAAGAGGTGGAATAGCTCCCGGTACTTGGATGCACAGATTAATAGTAGTTGATTTCTGCCAATGGTTAGACATTGATTTGAAACTGTGGTGTACTGAAAAACTCGATGAATTGATGCGATACGGCATGACCGCCACGCAGCCAACTTTGGAGCAGATGATAAACAACCCCGACCTTGTTATCAGTCTTGCCACACAGTTAAAAAATGAGCGTGAGGAAAAGAAGCGCCTTGAACAGCAAAATTCCAAGCTTAAGCCTAAGGCTGATTTTGCAGACGCCGCTTTCAAAGCAGAGGGCAAAGTAGACATAGGTCAAGCCGCAAAGATACTCAATCTCGGTTTTGGGAGAAACACCCTTTTCGGGAAACTAAGGGAAGCGGGCATATTCTTCAAAGACAGGAACGAGCCGAAACAAAAGTATATTGACGCAGGCTACTTTGAAATGACGCTGTTGCCGCCAATACGCAGAGACAACCACCCTGACATATTATGCCAAAAGGTGTTTTGCAAACCAAAAGGTCTTGCCTACATCAACCATCTATTTGGCGGAAAGCCTTCTGATGGGAAAATAGCAAAAATCAAATAGCATTGAAGCATAAACATTTACAGGTACGGAGTAATGACGTACAGCTACAACTATACCCAAAAACATATTGCCACGTAAACAAGCATAGATGCACGTTGAGGTTTCGACCAACGTTCACGTTATGATACCCCGCCAGCAATACGGCTGGCGGGCAGATGGCAGAAATAACGACTAAAACAAATATTCATCTATTATGGAAATCAGCACAGCAATGATGCAACACATCCTCCGATTGACGGAAGGATATACGGATTTATTGAACGAGCTTAAGGAAGTCAAGGCGGAACTTGCAGAACTCAAAGGAGAAAAGCCCAAGAAGCCGACAATTCATGAAACCAAATACCCACACATGAGTATAATAACCAGGAAATGATTGTATAAGGCGGGATAACTCCCGCCTTTGTTCTGTTTTTAATATTTTTCAATTTAAAGGCAGAAAAATTACAGGGGTTATACAAAAAACAGTGTTCTTTTTTTAATATCAGAACCAAACATATTCAATCAGTTTCCCGTTGAACATTTCGCCTCTTGGGCAAAAATTGAAAACCCCGTCTTTCTCATAAAGGATATATACTTTCCCCTCCATCTTTGCGGCTTTTCTTGCAAGCGAACGCATCTTAGCTATATCTGCCATTCTCTTTTTGTTTTCACACGCACATCCCATTATAAACCGAATTTTCTAAAATAATCCGCAATACCTTGCTTTATATGCCTTTCCATGAATGCCTTTCTCGCATAAGAACCGACCTTGTAAATCGCCTGTCCGTATTTCTTTTCTATATCACCGCTAAAGCTTATCCCCACACTTTCAATCCTCAGTCCCTTATCTATCGGTACGGCTGTAATAGAATCGTGAAATTCACCCGTAATTATCAGGTTTGGCGTTCCTTTTGAACTTACAGGAGCGTTTATCAGCGAAGAATACATAAGCGGGGCTACCCTTTGCTTGAAAGCAGCATAGCCTTTGGCGTTCTTATACCAATACCCTGCTTCTTTGGTGTTGAAGTACGGGTCATTAAGGTAAGTAGGGCGTAACGGTTTGTCATTTCCGTTAATACCTGACCATAGTTGTTCTACAATATATTGGGAAACTTCTTCTCTGTTTTTTACCATAATATCCCGTATCATCGGTTCAAATCCGGTAGCAAACCGTCTGAAATTTTCTTCTGCTTCAATAATGTTAGCCATAGTCAAGACAATTTAGGGGCGAATGAACGCCCCTAATTAAACGATACCACCATCATAATATACAATCATCTTTTTTCTGTCTTGCCGCACCGGAAGATGCTATATCATCGTAGATGGACGAAAGGGTTTTCTCCCTTTCTTCGGGCGGTCGGTCAAGAAAAAACACATTCTTATGTGTGTTTATGAAGTCCCTCTTCTTCATATTTCTCACCCTCTCTTCATTGAATGTTACACCTTCTACTATCATGTCCAAGCCTCAATACCTGTAATTCCGGCTTCTTGCAATACAGAGGGAGATGCAAGGGTAACGGGGTCCTCGCCAACGGTAGTAATGACCCCGTTAGCATAAGAAGCACTTGTCGCCCCGTCCAACGCTTTTTCTGCATTCTTTGCCAGTAATTCACCGTAATACTCCGTAATATCCAAATTTCCGAAGTGCTCAATCAATTTATACTTGTTTGATTCCGTTGATACCAAATCGACATAAACCAACCCTTTCAATGCGTCAACGACATCAAAATCATAAGCTCTCACATCCGCATTCTTGATATATTTCTCGTAATCCTTGAACATGGTTGCGATAGTCAAGTTGGCCTCTGTACCGGAAGAATCCCAATCCTGACCGCCCGGATAAACGCCGGACAGTGGAATGCCCGCCAAATCTTTCGTACCGTCATTCATTCCGTAAATGACGTTGTTCTCATCTACAAAATAAGCATCAAATGCCACATTCTTTGCCACCATGATGTTTGCTTTCAAGCTGGCATCGTAGTCCTGCAAAGTCCATACATCATTTTTAGCTGAATAACTTGTGATTTTAGTAGGACCGTATCCCGTAGCAGAAGTTTGTGCCTCTCCACCGGAAGGTGCATATTCTACAATCGTTTTGATAGGGAATATTCTTCCCGGACGGTCTGCATGGCAAGCCTTTTCAAAGGCTTCCGCTGTTTTCTCTATAGGTATCTTATGACCGTGAATAGTCAGTATGATAGCTTTTATTTTACCGGGGTCAAGCACACACACGGAACTGCCCGTATTAAAAGTTGCAACGCCCGGACACTTTCTATAATCTGTTGCCATAACATTTTACTTCTTTAACTGTTAAACTTAAATTAGTTATTTCAATAGCATCAATCTTTTCCTCAATCTCTTTACCATCGGCATCGAAGGCGCCTCTGCGACCGAATACGAGATTTTCCGAATAAGAATGGGCTACATGTCCCGAATATCCAAAATCAAACCTTTTTTCAGAACCTATTTCTTTGATTAGAGCATCATACAATGGTCTTAAGAAGCCTTTAAAAGACACTTCTATACGCTGTTCGTTAGTATAATCCTTAAGCGTGTTTACCGCTATGATAAGATTCACATCAGCCTTGCAATACACTTTACTATCTGTCTTATCCTCTATAAACGGAGTATAAAGCCCGATTAAAGGAAAGCGTTTTGCAGCGGTCTGAGGAATCTTTTTTTGCGTTAGGATGGCTTCCCTTATATATGTGCTGTCACCAAATATATAATTCACATCATACCCAATCTTGGAAGATACTCTTTTGCATATATCACTGAAAATCTCTACTATCATAGATTGAACGTGTTTATAGGTTTCAATAATGATTTATCGAACGTCCAACCTTCTATATGTTGCGTATCAAGCCATTTATAAAGGTCTGCGTTCATTCTAACCATGTCATTCCATGCAAAAACCATTTTCCCCATAGGAGATACAAGTTCACCAATATCACTGTCTTTTTTTACACCGTTGACGGTTACATCACTCTGATGGTTTCTTGCGTAGAAAAAGTATATGTAGTTGGCGATGGGAGAGATTTCCATCCCTCCCATAGTGCCAACCAGGATACTTTTTAAATCATCCCACAGTTTTACAGGCTCTTTCTCTTCTGACTGGAGATATTCGGAAAATTGTTCATATACTTCTTTACCAAGAACCTTTATCAGGTATTCCGTTTCATAATAGGATATATAGTTGTCTACGTCTCCTGTTATAGCAGATGTTGTCAACGACGGAGCAACATCCGGAGAAACTATTCCACTAATTAATAGCGGCCCTTGAAAAAAAGCATAATCAATGAGCATACATTAAACATTTTTATTATCCATAACCGGAGATTTCTTTTCTCTCTTTTCAGGATATTCCCGTTTTTCGGGGGATTTGGGACGCCCCTCTTCAATAGAGATTAGCCCCATCTCCTTTCTTATACGGTTTTCCTGAATAATTTTGTTTACCTCCGTTGCTTTACCACGTATAACTATAACCTTTTCCATAGTTAACCAACCGATATTGCAATTGCAGTGATGACATCAGAAATATTTCCATATGTGAATGCGGCCGGATTGTATACGGGCATCTGTACTTCTTCTTGTGCTATCAACACAACAGAATTGCGCAGCTTGGTTTCCACATCCTCCGCAAACTCAACACTTAAATTGCTCCAATCAACTAATGACGCACCGTTTGCCATATCACCGGCAAAGTATTTGCCCGGGTTAATTTTTGTGGTTTCAATAATCGGCCTGCCGGAAATATACTTAACGCCGTTAACGTTCGTAACAAGTCCGAGAGACCGTCCGGACGTGTCTTTCGCAGTCTCTGCCTCGAATACGGTAGACGGATTCAGTGCAATAAACGATGGAGTATACTCTGCATATGTCATAATGGCGAATATAGCATTGACTGCATCGCCAATATTGGGCGTATTCACAGAGTTGAACAAGTTATTTTTGACCTTGAATGTAACAGAAGCGGCATCGGCAACGGTGGCATATTGATAGTCAATAACAATTTTTCTATCATTCATTTTGCGAACGACAAACGTTTTATTGAATTCTTCAACGGAAGAGCCGGCAAATGTAATCTTTTGCCCATCAATAATTTCCGGCTGAGCATTGGCGAACTCCACAATAGACTGTTTACCGCCATTATAAGTACTTACTGATTTCACAGCACCCGCAATACCGGTTACTACATCCCCACTGATGATGTTTTCTGCCGGAAGAATATCATCGTAGTTTGCAATGCCTTTCAGGTTATCACCCTGTCCGTCACCAAACATAATCTGAAAATCCTCGGCCATTCTTACCCATGACGCAAGGCGGTTAAGCAGCCATGAACGTACATAGATTCTCGAACGAAGCAAGCGTTTGCTCAAAGGAACATAAGTACCGATACGGCATACTCCAACAGTCTCTTCCTTGATTTTGAAGGATGATTCCGGCAATCTTCCATTTTCCGATACAGCAGCGGCATTTCTATCCAAGTCATAAATCTGCGTAAATGTGATAGTAGGATATGCGGGGTCTCCCTGGTCTACAGTCATAATGTCGCGAATATGTGCACCTTCATTAATTTTGGTTACAACAACACCGCTTTGCCGGGTGATAAGTTTGTCCCCGGAATAGTCATTAGTCATGTTTACCGGGTCTGTTACATCTTTCAAGTCAATGTCAAATCTGCCCGAGCTCTTGGTTTTTCCATCCAAGAAATCCTTGAATTTTTCGGAATCCAAGAATTCATCAATTTTCTTTCCGAGATTGTTGGAGCCGTTGGTTACATTAAAGCCTTTTGACTTCAAAACTTCCAACTGCTTTGAAAGCTCTTTAATTTCATTCTTAAAATCTTCAAGTTCCTTAATGGCAATGCCAACCTTTCCGTCCTCATTGAGAGCCTTAAGCTGGTTATCTACGTCTTTCATTTTTTCATTGAATGAACTTTCAGAGATAAGCCCTTTAAGAAGTTCTTCTACTGTGTCATTCACCTTTTTTTGAATTGTACCGAGAGTTTGCTTTTCCTCTAATGTCAATTCGCTTTCTTTTTTTGCAAATTCAATAAAATTCATCCTACTTTAATTTTATATTAAACCTTTAATAGCAAGTCCCTCCAAAGAAAAAGTGCGCTTGCGGCTTTCTTCTTGGCGAGTGCCCTCCGGCGGCTCTGTATTCTTGTTTATAAAACTTCTATAAATTCTTGCATAGCATTTCGGACATCTTACATACGCGGCAAGGTCTTCAATGCTCTTTTTTTGAGCAATGATGTTAAGCACCTGTTCCTGTATCTCCGGCTTAAGTTTCGCCATTTCTGCGGAAACAACATCTTCGGCCATCCAGCGAGTATAATTACCTACACTGTCTAATACTTGATTTTCTAAAGTTTCCTCCGGAACGCTACCGTAATCGAAAGAAAGCCCACAGTGTGGACAAGTTACAATATCCTGACCGGATAACGCTTTTTCTATTAAACTTAAATTCATATCCAACTCTTTTAATTTATCGTCGGAATACCGCATTGTGAGAGCCTTTTTGATAAAACCTATGTGTTCCTGAATTGTCTGCTTGTCGGCATTCTTAATGTCAATAAGAAATGTTTGTGGATTGGCTCCCCAAGATGACAAGGTTGAATATTCCCATAAAGACCATTCCTTTACAATCCTCTTATCCTTGTCATCTCTCTTTATGGCCTTTACACCGATGGAATGTTCAAGGGTCTTTCCGTATTCCGCATAGAGCTTGTAATCTTCCAACACGTCACGCCCGATTTGTTTTTTCAGGTTTATGGCACCGGTCATAACAAGATTGCCATCCGTTTCCTTTCCTTCAATCGGGCATCCTAAAAGGATGGTTTTATCGTGATTATACAACCACTTTACACGGCTAAAATTCTCTTTTAACGTTTTATTGAAAGAACCTTTTGCCGAAATATCTCCATCTGCATCTTGAATGCCTATCCCGTTTACAGCCACAGTTACAATGCCTTTCTCATCGACATCGTTCGTCCTTGTTTTACATGTTATATCTTTAAGCTGCTCCATTGTTATTTGATTTTGTGTTACTCAAAGAAATAATACTCTTTATCTTTTCCGCCTCTTGGTCGCTCATTTCCAGTATAAGTTTATCGTATAACGGATTTGAGACCTTTGACTCTCCGATTTGTGCTCTCCAATCGTTAAGTGTGATTACCCCGCTAAGGAATTCATTTTTGCACTTTATTGATATGATGTTCAAAGTCTGTTGCCTTTCCTTGTTCCCTGACTGCAATGCGTCTACATCGGAGTAGTCAACATCTAAATACATACCGCTCTTTTCAAGTCCCAAGAATCGGGTAAGCCTTCTTACAAATGATTTGGCTTCCGGGATAATTATATTGTAATAGACACTTCTTTCTGCTGTCTCCTGATTATTGAATGTACTGTTGTCTTTTCTTGGCACAAGTTGTGCCGGTATAGAGAATGCACCAGCTATCGATATGGCGTCTTGCAATGTCTCATCAAACGGTTGCAGCTCCTGAATGCTCATAGATGTACGAATAAAGTCCGTATCAGTATTAATGATTGCTACTGGGGATTTGCCACCACCTAATCCGTAAACATTCTCATACTCCTTACGAATACCTTCCTTTTCATCCGGCGTAAGAGCAACACTTCCTGTTTCATCTTTCTTTCTCGATACTATAATTCCAAGTGCACCTCTTTTTGTATATATTACATTTCTTGCCTCGTAAACCGATATAAGATTGGATATAGGCTTTATCTGTGATACAAGCCTGCTTTGTCCCTTGAGGTTACAGGTAAAAGTGTTTACATTAGGCTCTTTTACATGAAGGATTATTTCCGGCGGCATATCATCCATGATACCGGCGTAGGATAATCTATAATATTGGATAATATCAGATACACTTGCCGGAGAAAATAAAGGGGCTTTGTTTTGCGCAACAATATCAATACTGCCCGAAGGAAGAACCCAATAATCGTCACATCTCTTCCACAATTCCTTTTTTGTTTCCGAAAACACAGATGCTTTGATAAAAGAATTACCTGTCAGGAATTTATATAAAAAGTGAAGTGATACGAACTCATCGAATGATTGTAATGCGTTTGGCTGCGTCAAGAACTTGTTTATGTTGTCATTGCTGAATACGACTGAATCGTCCTTTGTTGATTTCAGCATAAAATTACCCTTGACAATCTTGTCTACCAAATATCTTACTGGGAAAAATACCTCCGGAACAGATTCGTATAGGGTGATGAAGTTATCAGAAGCCACATAGGGAGATGCAATATCATATAGTACGTTGCGTACATATCCGTAGACATTCCCCTGTTTGTCGCTGATTAAATCTTTGGACTTGCCTCCAATAGATAAATGAAAATTCTTTGTCTCAAAAGATAAATTCATGCTTAAATAAAAAAGGCAACAACCATATACATGATTATCGCCTTTGGTCTTTTAGTTCAACAATGGGTAGTATGTTACTTAACATACCAAAGGCTATTATTTTATGCAAATATACTAACTAACATATTGAATAGCAAATAAAAAACGAACTATTTTTATTTAGACTAAGTAAAAATAACAATTTAAAAAAAATTCTTTCTTATATACTTGGACATGGCGGATATGATGTTAATAGCAGAGGCGCTGTCCTTACCGTTATAGTCCAAAAAGTCATTCATAAATAACAGATAATCAGCATTACTTTCATAACCGCCTGAAAACCTTACTTTCTTCTTGATAAAGTCTTTGTTAGCCTCTATTCTAAGCTTGTAGTCGGATGAAGAAGATATTACCTTTATTTCCCTTAATTCCCTCAACTCCCTTACTATATGGAAGAATGCTTTTTCACACTCGAATATAACAAGCCCCTTTGCGTTTTCAACACATCTGAATAACATATCACTGTCATAGCAGCCATGATATACTACATCCTTTATATCTATGTAATCATGTATAACGCACGACACAGCGGTCATCATTCCGAAATTATCAGGAATAACGTATAACAACTCGCTTCCGGCTGCATCCGCATTAAAGTACAACACATCATCTTCGGATTGAACACTTCTTTTCCTCTTGAGGGAGAATCTTGTATATTCATCTTTGAACACGTCTACAACAACGTATCTAAATGTGTCCGTACAATGTCCAAACTCCTCATAGCTTTGCCCGGTTTCCTTGTTTTTAATCCTTTGCTTTAAAATAGCCCCGTTAGCATCTTTCTTCACGTTCTCATAGTCTCTTATTGACTTCTTGCAAGAATCGTCTATACCTATATTTATTCCGTATAGATTACCGGACAATATGGCGTTTATAAACTCACCCGACAAAGCGACTGAAGGATTGGAGGCTGGAACACAATCATTAACTACAAACCTCTGTTCCAAGCACTCAATAAACTTATCCAAAAATGACCTTTTTTCATCATCTATTGTATTACCGCTTCTTGTAGTGGCATCGCCATGAACAAATAACACATCCGCATACCCGATAGACGTAAGCCAGTCCCTTGTCATTGACGCTGCCTGAGTAACGGTATTATTAGGATCTTCCGCGCATATTTCGTGTATCTGCCTGAAATTGTTGTCGTTTTTTTGCCATAGCGTTACGGTAATATACGGAAGTACGTTATTGTCAACCGATATATGAATGGGTGTTTTAGGATCATACGGATAATTCCCCCTATGTTTTCCTGCATCAAATGCGTACAGGTATTCTCCGCCAGTCCTTATGCTACCCCAGTCTCCGAGAGCGTAAATGCGGTAATAGTTATAATCTCTTTTTTTATCCTTTTCAAAGTCGGCAACTGCCTGCCTGTCATAAAAGCCATAAGTGCCGTCAGGGGAGCCGACAACCCAAAAGTTATTAAGGTAGGTAGACTTTAATATCAACGTATCAGGCGCATGCACTTCCTCTTCGCCTGTGCGCGGATTGGTGATTATGCGGGGAGAATTAATCATCTTTTTGGCTATGGTGGTATATTCCTTTGATAACACCTCGCCCGTCAAAGTATTCTTAATCCCATGCAGGCTATTGTCGACTTCGTGTAAGTCCTCTTTATCGAAAATATTCTTCTTTATCCAATGTTCCTCCGATATGGGATTAAACATGGATATTATTTTCTGCCCCAAACGACCTCTCAGACGTTTTTTTATCTGCTTGAAATCCGCTTCGGCAAAGTCGCTCAATTCTTCGCATACCACAAATTGGTAACTTTCAAGCCCCTTTATTTTTTCAGGGTCGTCAAGTCCGCTGAACGTGACATACGAGCCGTTGAAACATTTAATAGCGTTTTCCCTGTAATCAAACGCTTTGGATATACCAAGACTGTTAGCCGCTTCCTTAAACGCTTTATATATACTGTCCGCTATGGTTGCGCCGGTCTTTCTATAAACACGAGTATTATATCCGTTAGATAAACAAAATAATAGGATTGCCTGCGATACAGAAAATGATTTTGAAGATGATGAACCGCCTATGAGAAATATAAATCGTATATCATCATCCTTTAATGCTTTTTTCAGATGATGAAAGTTCGGATTGAACTTCCGGTAATCGAATGTGATTCTTTCGTTACTCATCTCCCGTATCTATATCAAAAAGCATACTTTTCAAATCAACCTTGGTAGGCTTATCAAGACCGAACATCTTGCACACACGTTCTATTGCCCATGTTTTGGAAACGGTTTTTACTTTCTTCTTCCCGTCATACTCTTCTGTATAGTCAGTAATAGACTCTCCCCTGATAACATCAGCACACAACTTGATTATTTCCTCTTTGGTAATATCGGATTTTTTCTTCTGCTCTTCTTGAAGCTCTTTCACCCTTTGGGTTACCTTTGGGTTAGACAACAACTTACAAGATTCTTCCCACACTTGTTTATCTTTCATCTTCTCGCACGAATAGGCACGACGATAAGCATCGGAAGCATTACCGCTTTCGATGTAGTAGTTGCAAAAATTCTCTTGTTTGATTGTAAGTCCTTTCATGTCTTTTCGTTAGTATGGGAAGCATGCCACTTGACATGCTTTTGCAAAGATAATAAAAATATATTGCAATTATAGCGCATATTTTAATGTTCTTAATCATGGCTTATTGGTTATACACTCAACCCAAATTCCCGGCAACACCAGCCACGTGGGTATAGAGTGTCCTTTAGGCGATTTGGCAGTCCGATTTCACCTGGACGTATTGAGCCAAACAGCCAACGGACTTTCCTCTTGAATGGTTCCAAACTCCCGTATAACGACCGAGCCTTTCAAGGGGCGAATGACATCAACCTGCATCCGCTTCGAGGTTTTAGGTGGGGTGACACCCGTACAAGCATCCTCTAAGTGCTTCCTTGTATCGTACTTCCTGCGGTTTCCCGCCCCGTTTTCACAGCCCTCTACAAGGTTCCTTCATCGGTCAGAGGTGCACACACAGCGTCATGACCGATTGTATACTGGCTTTAAATAGAAAGCCCCGTAATAGGTACGAGCTACTACGAGGCAATCATATATAACCTCCATAAGGAGAATGTTTAATCAATGTCTGGTAACATCCCGTACTTGTTACACGGGTAAAAGTAGGAATGTTTTTTTGCACAATCGGAGAAAAGGAACAATCTTTAATATTTACTTTTCATCCTGTCGTTAAAAGGGGCTAAAAGGTGACAAAAGCACCTAAAAGGGTGATATAATAAAAATAACATGCACATTACCAACTAATAATCAATATATTATAGATATAGAAGGGCATCTTTATATTAACATTTTATTGTATTTATAATGATATGTTTACACATTGATATTGTTCACGAAATCAATGACCTTTCTATTCGCTTCATCAACTTTTTTCATATCGAAACGGATATAGATGTCGGTTGTTGTACTGTTCGCCCAACTATGCCCAAGCGCGTGGGCGATTACCTCTTTGGGGACATCGAGTTCTGCCGCTACCGTGGCCCATGTGTGTCTTGCCCAATATGAGGACAAATCAGGGAATAGGGGATTTCTACTCTTTTTCCCTCCCAATCCCTTCCTTTCTGTCTCTCCAATCTGTTTTAGCCCTATTCCCATACGATGCAGGAAATCCTTGTAATTTCCGTATTCGTCCATTATATTAAGAAGATAATCCTTCCCTTTGTATTTCTCAATTATATCCTGCGCTTCCGGTTCTACTTTAATACTGTATAATTTCCCCGTCTTAGCTCTTTTATATTCAAAACGACCATTTACCAATGCAGAACGTTTTGCGTTGAACAAATCAGCAGCATTTACCCCTATGAGATAGAACATGAGCATAAACATATCCCTATGTCTAATCTGGTATTCCTCACATGGATAATCTCTCAATAACCTAAGTTGCTCTGCTGTAAGACTACGTTTCCGGGTTTCCTCTTTCTTTATTGAAAACCTTCTGAATGGATACAATGTTGTGTACTCCTCATCAATGGCGTAGTTGAATACACTACGTATGTTCCGTAAATGAATAGCGTAGGCATTAACCTTCATTGTCTTTGCCATCCACGCTTCAAAGTTTTCCAGCCATGACTTATCCATGCTCTCAAAAGTACAATGACTATCGTATTCCTCAATCTTGTTTCTTGTGGTTGTATATATAGACTTAGTCCCCTGATTAGTTTTCTTGGAAACGAATTCATCAAGATAATAGAGAAACGTCTTTTGATTTTCAACCTTGCTACTTATAGCGTCCTCTATCAACTTCTTCAAAGCTTTGTCTGTAGTTGATTTCAACTTTTCTTGTTGCTCTAAAGTAAATATTACTGTTTCCGCCTTGTTTATTATTCCACGGGCAACTATATTTCTCGGCTTGTAATTTTGTGCACGCACAGAATATTCATTCCCATTCCATTCTTTTTCCGATGCACTTAGCTGCGTAGCTATCATTATTTGTTTGTTGTGGAATACATTCAACTTTATCGGATAAGTGCCATCTTTTTTTTGCCTTCTTTTATCAAGGTAGAATTTAACCGTTGCCATATATCTATGTTTTTAGTTTATGCAAATCTGAAAATTTGCATAGAATTTGCATACAAAGATAAGATTAAAAGGGGTTAAAAGGGTCTAAAAGCGGGGTGTTATTCAGCATATATAAAAAAATAAGCAGCTACTTTATTTGTAACTGCTTGATTTTCAGGAGAGCGGAAGACGGGGCTCAAACCCGCGACCCTCAGCTTGGGAAGCTGATGCTCTACCAACTGAGCTACTTCCGCAGATGTTTTTCCCTTTATTCTGAAAACATCGGCAAAGGTAATGAAATCTTTTAAAAAAGAAAAAACGAAACCGCTAAAAAAATACTCTATTCTTGCCACTGCCGCAGAAATCATGTACATTTGCTTTCATAAAAACTTCAAGCAAACCAATGAGACGAATCATACTTATTACCGGTGGAGCACGTTCGGGCAAAAGTACCTATGCGGAAAAGCTGGCACTCAGCCTCTCGCCCAACCCCGTCTACCTCGCTACGGCACGTATATGGGATGAAGAATTCCGCAAACGGGTGATACACCATCAGGAAAGGCGCGGACCGGAATGGACAAACATAGAAGAAGATAAAGAGCTGAGCCGCCACTCGCTGTCCGGACGCACCGTACTGATAGACTGCATAACGTTGTGGTGTACCAATTTCTTTTTCGACCTGGATGCCGATACAGACCGTTCCCTTGCCGCAGCCAAAGCCGAATTCGACCGCTTTACAGCACAGGATGCCACATTTATATTTGTCACCAACGAGATAGGTATGGGCGGCACATCCGAAAACAAAATACAACGGAAGTTTACGGATATGCAAGGCTGGATGAACCAGTATGTGGCTTCACGGGCAGATGAAGTGATTTTAATGGTGTCGGGGATTGCAACAAAAATTAAGTGTGAATAAGTACGGAATATAAGAATGAAGTATAAGGTATAAAATTATGAAGACATTTGATATAATAGGACCGGATGAAGCTATACGACCGGCACTGGTTGAGAAAATCAATAACCTGACCAAGCCGAAAGGGTCTTTGGGAATGCTGGAAAGCCTTGCGCTTCAGGTAGGGCTCATCCAGCAAAGCCTGACTCCCACTCTGCAACATCCTCAGAATATCATCTTTGCTGCCGATCATGGTATTGTAGAGGAAGGTGTCAGCCTCTCACCCAAAGAAATTACCTGGCAACAAATCAGTAATTTCCTTCATGGGGGTGCCGGTGTCAATTTCCTGTGCCGTCAGCACGGATTTACATTAAAGATAGTGGATGCGGGAGTAGATTATGACCTGCCTTATGAAAAAGGCATCATCAATATGAAAGTGCGCAAAGGCACACGCAACTATCTGCACGAAGCTGCAATGACCGAAACGGAAATGGAACTTTGCCTGGAACGGGGTGCGGAAGTGGTGCGCCGTTGCCGCGAAGAAGGCAGTAACATACTCAGTTTCGGGGAAATGGGGATAGGCAATACATCCTCTTCTTCCCTATGGATGAGCTGCTTCACCGGCATTCCGCTAAAAGAATGCGTCGGTGCGGGAAGCGGACTGGACGATGCAGGCATCCGCCATAAGTACGAAGTGTTGAAACAGTCGTTGGACAACTACAAAGGAGACGGTTCGCCGCGTGACATCATCCGCTACTTCGGCGGCTTGGAAATGGTTATGGCAGTAGGCGCCATGCTGCAAGCCGCCGAGCTGAAAATGATTATTCTGGTAGACGGCTTCATCATGACAAACTGTATCCTTGCCGCTGCCAAGCTGTATCCCGAAGTGCTACATTATGCCGTATTCGGACATTGCGGAGATGAATGCGGGCATAAGCTTGTACTTGACTCATTAAATGCCAAACCGTTGCTGCATTTAGGATTAAGACTCGGAGAAGGCACGGGAGCTATCTGTGCATATCCCATTATAGAATCGGCTGTCCGCATGATTAATGAAATGGATAACTTCGCACACGCTTCCATCACCAAATACTTTTGAGAAGCCCCTCAAACGGCATCTTTAAGCAGAGAACCATTTTATAGATAACATATATAACTTTGTTGATAGTACCCATATTTTAATTTTATAGACAATACCTATATATAATGAACATACTGGCTGCATTTATCTTCTTCACCCGACTGCCCTTTTGGAAAATCAGGGAAGTACCCGCCGAATGTTTCAAGCATGTAGTACCCTACTGGCCGCTAACCGGCTGGCTGACGGGCGGCATCATGGCAGGCACTCTCTGGCTGACCGGACAGATACTGCCCGTATCCCTTGCCTGGATTATAGCTATCATCGCCCGCCTGCTTGTTACGGGATGCCTGCACGAAGACGGGTTAGCGGACTTTCTGGACGGGTTCGGCGGCGGCACCACCCGCGAGCGTACGCTTGCCATCATGAAAGATTCCCATATAGGAAGCTACGGAGTTATCGGACTGATATTCTATTTCCTATTGCTGTTACAGATGCGCAATCTGCCTCTGAATTTCCTTTGTATCCTTGTCTTCTGCGGCGACTGCTGGTGCAAATTCTGCGCATCCCAACTCATTAACTGCCTGCCATACGCCCGAAAAGAAGAAGACAGCAAGGCTAAAGTCGTGTACAACCGCATGAGCCGCCAGGAATTGATATCCGCCTTCATCTGCGGATTGCTTCCTTTCGTCTTACTCCTGCCAGTAAAGATGTGGCCTGCCACCCTCTTCCCGCTGCTCGCATTCGTACTGCTGTGCCGCCTTATGAAACGCCGCCTGCAAGGATATACGGGTGATTGCTGCGGAGCGGCTTTCCTGCTTTGCGAACTGGCATTCTACATAGGCAGCCTTGTATTGGTATATATCTATGCAGGTTTTGGAATCGATTTCCTTACGGACTTTGTCTCGGTTCCCTTTTATTTTCACTAAACATTTAATCTGAAGAATTATGGAAGTCATACTTATTCGTCACACATCCGTCGATGTACCGCCCGGCGTATGCTACGGACAAACGGATGTTCCCCTGAAACCGACATTCGAACAGGAAGCGGCCGTTACCCAAGAGAACCTGAAAGCCTTTTTACCTTTCGACCATGTATATACCAGTCCGCTTACGCGCTGCGTACGCCTTGCCACCTATTGCGGCTATCCGGATGCAGAACGTGACAAACGGATTATGGAAATAAACTTCGGCAGTTGGGAAATGAAACCTTTCGACTGCAACGACGACCCGCGCCTACAAGAGTGGTATGCCGACTATTTGAATGTAGCGGCTACGGGCGGCGAGTCGTTCGCTATGCAGTACCGGCGTGTCAGCGACTTTCTCGATGAGCTGAAAGGAAAGCCCTACCAGCGAGTGGCCGTTTTTGCCCACGGCGGCGTCCTGATTTGCGCACAGATATATGCCGGCATCATCAAACCCGAAGAGGCATTCAGCGCACTGACACCCTATGGCGGTATCGTCAGGATTACCCTTTAGCACTCAGAAGAATGAGGGAATAACGTACATGCAGGTAGCGGTAGCAACAACAATGATTACCATTATCCATTCCACACTGCGGTTGATACGCACGGCAATCCTCATGTCTTCGGTTGTCAAAGGCCGTTCATTGTTGCCGATATAAGGTTTCCACACTTCCTCGCCAAAATAGTTGTGAGGACCACCGAAGCGGCAGTCCAATATTCCGGCAAGTGCCACTTCCGGATAGCCGGAATTGGGACTGGCATGCTTGCTGCCGTATTTCCCCACAAAAAGCAGCAACGGGAATCTGCCGGAAACCGCCACCATGAGAAAAGCCGTCAGACGGGCGGGGATATAGTTGGCTACATCGTCCAGACGTGCCGCGAAACAGCCGAACCGACGATAGCGTTCATTCCTATACCCTATCATGGAGTCGAGTGTATTTATCATCTTATAGGCAAGCATCCCCGGCACACCCAGCAACATATACCAGAACAGCGGAGCGATTACGCCGTCGCTCAGGTTCTCTGCCAACGTCTCTAATGCCGCCGTACGTACTTCCTGCGCCGAAAGTCCGGAAGTGTCGCGCCCCACAATACGGGCTACCTGCTTCCTTCCCTCTTCCAACGAACGGTCTACAGCCTTAAACACCCCGCAGACTTCTCGCACCAGCGTAGTACCCGCAAGGCAATAAAAGATGAGCAGCACCTGCAAAGTCAAAAGCAGACCGGGAGAATAATGCGCTGCCCAACGCAGCAGGAACAATGTAAGCAGATAAACGCCTGCCACCAGTACCAACGACATGACAGCCCCTTTCAGAAAACGGGCATTCCCCTTATTCAGACGATGCTCACAGAACGAGATGGTCTTTCCGAAAGCCACCACAGGATGCGGCAGCCAGACAGGATCGCCCAACCAGTGGTCGAGCAGCCATGCCGTAAGCAGCGGCAGGTTCAGATTGAAAGCAATGCCTAAAAATATGATTATATCTTCCATAAAATGTTTATCACTCAGGTTCTACTATTACGCCGGCTCTACCCCGCCATAAATTCCTCTATCGCCGCCACCAGCCTGTCGTTCTCTTCCGGTGTCTGTGTGGCTATGCGGAAAAAGCGCTCGTCCAGCCCCGCAAAGTTGGACGCATCCCGAATAAGTATGCCATGCTCCCTGGCAAGATACTCTTTCAAGGCAGACGCCTTGCCCATGCGAAGCTGCACCAGCATAAAATGCGTCTGCGTATCCCAAACGTCCAATCCGCCTACGGTTTTGAGCGCTTTGCCCAGACGCGCCGTCTCCTGCAAATAAGCAGCCACATCCACCGGTTCGGGCACATCGTTCTCCAACAGGAAAAGTCCTGCTTCAATGGCAAGCCGGTTGACCGACCACGGCATACGGTTGGTGCGCAGCCGCTCCAGCAAACCGGAGCTGCCCGTTACATATCCAAGCCGCAAACCGGGAATCGCATACCTTTTCGTCATGGAATGCAGCAGCAGTACATTCGGATACTCCGCCGCCTCTGCCGGAGAGAAAAGCGGACACAGCGTAAAGAACTCATAAGACTGGTCTATAATAAAACAAACCTGCGGATTATGTTCAATCAATCCGCGCATATATTCTTTATCGGCCACCGTTCCCGTGGGATTGTTGGGGTTGCAGAGCCACAGCATCCGCACATCGTCCGGCAGGCGATACCCGTCCTGCTCCTTCGGCAGTTGATAAAGCGAACTCACCCGGTGTCCGTGCATACGGCAGGCATCCGCATATTCGCTGAAAGTGGGTTGCAGGATAGCTGTATTCGTACCCCGGAAAGTCTGTGCAATAAGGTATATGGCCTCCGTTGCGCCATTCGTTACGCAAACAGCTCCGGACGGTAGCTGACAGCGGGAAGCTATACGGGCTTCCAACGTATAGGGTTCGGGTTCGGGGTAATTGCCTATCTCCCCGATACATTCGCAAAGATGAGCTTTCAAACGGGAAAGATTCACCTTGCTGTACACGTTGGAACTGAAATTTGCCGTTATCGGGCGGCTGTATTTATAGGAATCGTCTCCGTGTCCGTCAATCATATTCTATCCGATTTTAATTGTTGTCCGTCAATATCTTGTAAATAAGCGGCAGATTGACATGCTGCCGCACATGGTCGGCGAGTTTGTCGTACTGCTCTTCCTTAAACTGCCGGTAGTTGAACGTTTCCGCCTCTTCCGACAATTTACCGGCAAACGGTTCGAGCAGGAAGTCGATAAACTCCGGATTGTCGAGAATGCCGTGAATGTAAGTCCCCATGCACGTACGGTCCACGATATACCCGTCACATTGCCCGCTTTCCAACCGGTTCAGCGGAGAAGCGGACGCTCCCTCCACCGGTACGGTACTACCCATGTGAATCTCGTAGCCTTTTAGCAGAAAATGGGACGCTGAAGGTTGGTTGTTGAAAATAGAGGAGGAAGAGTTACCTTGCGGAACAGCGGCACGGCAGCTTTCAAGAAGTTGGAAGTTCACCTGTCGCGTCACCTTTTCTCCCGTCATTCGTGTACTTACGGGCAGCAGTCCAAGACCGGGCAACCGTTCTATCTCCCCTTCCACGTGGTCGGGGTCGAGCACTTCCTGCCCCATCAACTGATAGCCGCCGCAGATGCCCAACACGGCAGTTCCCTCACGATGGGCGCGGATGACGGCTTGCGCCACTCCGTTGCGGCGCAATTCATAGAGGTCGGCAAGGGTACTCTTGCTGCCGGGCAGGATGATGATATCCGCCTTCGCCAGTTCGTCGGTGTTGTTGGTATAGAAAAGATGCACGCGCGGGTCGCGTTCCAGCACATTGAAATCCGTGAAGTTGCTGAGGTGGCGCAGCAGAACCACAGCTATATTCACCTTACCCTGCTCCGCCTGCAATGATTTGGTGGCAAGGGCAAGCGAATCCTCTTCCTCGATATAGATATCCTTATAATAAGGAACCACCCCGACCACCGGAATTCCGCAAAGCTCTTCCAGCATTTTGACGCCGGACTCGAAGAGACGTATATCTCCCCGGAACTTATTGATAAGAATACCTTTTACATGCTTGCGTTCTTCGGGAGTAAGCAGCATTACCGAACCGTACACACTGGCAAAGACCCCGCCACGGTCTATATCCGCTACCAGAATCACGTCCGCACCGGCATACATTGCCATCGGCAGATTCACGAGGTCTACCTCGCGCAGGTTGATTTCGGAGATGCTGCCCGCACCTTCCAATACGATGGGATTATATTTCTGCGCAAGGCGGTCATACGCCGCACATACTTCCCTGCGCAACTCCTCGCGTCCTTCCTTGCGGAAATAGTCGTATGCACCACGACTGCCGATAGGCTTACCGTTCAATACCACTTGCGAAGTCCGGTCCGACTGGGGTTTCAGCAGTAACGGATTCATGTCCGTATGGCACGACACTCCGGCGGCTTCCGCCTGCACGGCCTGTGCACGTCCTATCTCCAGTCCTTCGGGAGTAGCATACGAGTTAAGCGCCATATTCTGCGCTTTGAAGGGAGCAGGCCGGTATCCGTCCTGCCTGAAAATGCGGCAAAAGGCAGCGGCTATAATGCTCTTGCCCACGTCGCTGCCGGTTCCGGCAAACATCAAAGGGTGAAGTTTTTTCATTTGTCGAGCTAATATACGGCATCCGGCACGGTCTGTTTTACCGTTCTCCGTTTGCGGTATCGATTCTGTCATAAAAATATGTCTGGGGCGATGATAGGCATCCAGCACCGTCTGCAACTTACTCTCCAGTTCTCTTACATCCACCTGTCCGGCAATCAGCAAGGTAAGCGCCTGCCCCAAACGCGGATCGGGAACAGAAGTAACTACAAACGGTACAGGGATAAACGGCCGTAGTCTTTTCTCCATTTCCTCCGCCTGTATCTTGATTCCACCGCTATTGATAACGTTATCTTTCCGGCCTGCAATGGTAAAACTTCCATCGGGATAGAGGCAGGCAATGTCATTGGTCTGCAAGACCTCCCCGCAAATCAGCGGAGCTTTAATAACCAGCGTACTTTCAGCAGATAAGGACAGTTCGACCGAGGGAAAAGGATAATAATGCTTGGAAGCGGTATCTCCGTTCAGACGGCGCAATGCGATATGGGACAACGTTTCCGTCATGCCGTACGTAGAATAGACCGCCGTGGGAAGAGCGCTCATTTCCGCCTCCAGACTGTCGTCCACCGCTCCGCCGCCGATAATCAGAATATCCGTCTGCTCCAGCCGCGCCTTTTCTTCGGGAACACGGAGCGTGTTATAAACCTGCAAAGGAACCATCGCCGCAAATCTCAGCGGCTCTTCTATATCCGAAAGAGGATGGCCGGAAGCAGGACGCACTATCAGATTCAGCCCCGCAACCAGAGAACGCACCACCACCATCATAGCCCCTATATAACGAAGGTTCATACACAGCAAAGCGGTATCTCCCGCTTGCAAGTTCAGAAACTCGCAAGTGAGGCGGGCGCTCTGCATCATCCGGTCTTTGCGCACCACCAGCTCTTTCGGCGTGCCTGTGGAGCCCGACGTATGGACGGTGATAACCGGAGAGGCATCGAACCACTTCTCCAGAAAAAGATACAAATCCCACAAGGCGGGCGGGCAGTTTTCCGCTCCCTCCGCCACCAACCGGGATATATCCCCGGCCGTATACTCCTTTCCTTGCAGCAGCAAACGCTGTCGTTGTCGGTCGAATATCATCGGATACCTTTAAATATCATCATTACAAAACCATAAACAATCTTTCCTCACCTCAAGAGGCATTTCCACGTTGTCCGTAAAAAGCAGTCCCGTACCCAGCCCCTGAGGCAGCGGATTATCGAAGGTGGCACACCATTGGGCTATTGCATTCAGGCCGATATTCGACTCCAGAGCCGAAGTAATCCACCAGCCAATATGCCGTTTTTCCGCTTCGGCAATCCACTCGTTGCCACCGCATATCCCGCCGTGCAAAGAAGGTTTGAGAACAATATACTGCGGATTGATTGCCGAAAGCAGCTTCCGCTTCCCTTCCGGCGTATTGCAGCCTATCAGTTCTTCATCCAAGGCTATCGGCAGCGGAGAGTCGGCAGCAAGACGCGCCATTTCCTCCCACTGCCCTGCACGGATGGGCTGTTCAATGGAGTGCAGCTCCAGTTCGGACAGGCGTTTCAGTTTCTCCATCGCATCAGCCGGAGAGAAAGCGCCGTTGGCATCCACACGCAACTCTATCTCCCTGGAAGAGAAATGTGCACGGATATGGCGAAGCAGAGCCAACTCATCCTCAAAGCCGATAGCGCCGATTTTCAGTTTGATGCAACGGAAACCGGCTGCCATTTTCTCCTCTATCCGGGAGAGCATCGTGTCAAAGTCGCCCATCCAGATAAGCCCGTTTATCGGAATCCCCGCCTTTCCTTGCGAGAAGTCCGTATCGTACAATGCCCAACTGCCCGTCAGGAGATGACGGAACGCCGTTTCCAATCCGAACAGGATGGACGGATAGTCGCGCAAGACATCCGTATCCAGTTCTCCCCCGCACTGTTCCAGCCGCCGGCAAGCCCCGGCAAGTATATTCTCGTAATCGGGAAGGTCGTCACAGCTCAATGCAGGCAGCGGAGCGCACTCTCCTATTCCCGTCCTGCCCGGATAGTCGGGAGAGGTCAGATGAAGATACCACACTTTCCGGGTCGTATACACCCCGCGGGAAGTCCCCGCCGGCTGCTTGAAATGCAGCAACCGGGGGATAATCTCTATCTTGCAGTCCATTACGGGTGTCAGGGGAATTTGGGATACTGCTTGAAGTTAGGCTTGCGTTTCTCCAGAAATGCGTTCTTACCTTCCTGGGCTTCATCCGTCAGATAATAGAGCAAGGTAGCGTCGCCTGCCAGTTCCTGAATGCCCGACTGTCCGTCCAGCTCCGCATTCAGCCCCGCCTTAATCATGCGCAAAGCCAGCGGACTGAGCTGCATCATCTCTTCCGCCCACTGCACATACTCGTCTTCCAGTTGCTCCAAAGGCACTACCTTGTTGACCAATCCCATTTCCAACGCTTCCTGCGCATTGTATTTCCGGCAAAGGAACCAGATTTCACGCGCTTTCTTCTGACCTACCACACGAGCCAGGTAAGATGCGCCGAATCCGGCATCGAAACTTCCCACACGGGGACCTGTCTGGCCGAAGATAGCGTTCTCGGAAGCGATGGACAAGTCGCACACCACATGCAGCACGTGTCCGCCACCGATGGCAAAACCGTTTACGGCGGCAATCACGGGTTTCGGGATGCTGCGGATTTGCTTCTGCACGTCCAATACGCTCAAGCGGGGAACGCCGTCCTTACCGATATACCCGCCGCGTCCTTTCACATTCTGGTCGCCTCCGGAGCAGAAAGCCTTGTCGCCCGCTCCGGTAATGACAATCACATCAATATCCGCTTCCTCACGGCAGATGCGCAAGGCATCGCTCATTTCAGCGGTAGTGGTCGGGGTAAACGCATTGCGGTAGCGTTCGCGGTTGATGGTGATACGGGCAATTCCGTTATAGTATTCAAAAAGAATATCTTCATATTCCCGGATGGTTGTCCATTCTCTTTTTGTCTGCATAATCTGTATTCTATTTTAATTGATGATAATAATTCTTCAACATACGGGTGTCTTCGTCCTTGTCGGTAAACACTTCCAGTAAGACGGGGCGCTCCGCTGCCTCCGGACTGGTGAAGGACTTCATGGCCTCAGCCAACTGTCCGCCGTTCTCCGCACGCAGGTAAAGGAATCCCCGCTCTTCCGCCCAGCCTTTGGCCGAAGTCTTGTGAACCGCTGTGATAAACTTATGCGAAGACTCCGACATGTCGAGCCCCGGCAATGTATGAAAGATTTCTCCGCCGCCGTTATTCAGTAAAAGGATGCGCAGGTTGGGACCGATATTGGCATTCCACAACGCATTCATATCGTAAAAGAAGCTCAAATCTCCGATAGCAACGAAGTTCAGCTTGTCAGATGCCGCCGCATACCCCACAGCCGTGGAAAGCGAACCTTCGATGCCGCTGGTTCCCCGGTTGCAGCAAACCTCTACGGTGGGCGAAACGGCATACAACTGGGCATAACGCACCACCGAACTGTTTGCCAGATGCAGTACCGATGCTTCCGGCAAGGACTTTATCAACGCCCCCACTGCCGCCATCTCCGAATAAGCGAACTCCGGTTCGGGAACAGCCTTGCAGTAGTCTTCCCAGATGCGGGGATATTCGGGAGTCCGGGTTTCAAGCAGGGCCGCTATCTTTTCCAGAAACTCAAACGGGTCCATTTCTATAACGGTGGTCAAGGAGCCGTAAAGGTCGGTCACCTCGCCATCCGGCGACACATGCCAATGCTCTTTGGGCGGATGCCGGCGAAGATACTTTTTCAACCGTTTGGATACGATATGCCCTCCGTAAGTAATCAGCAGTTCGGGAGCCATCTGGTCCATTTTATCTTCGGGCATGGCATAGAGCGCCGCATCGAAATTCTTCACGGGAATGCCCGGAACCGTCCGGTTGCCGATATGCTCCGCCAGCCATGCAAAATGTTTATACAGCAGTTTGGTATACCGCTTTTCAAACAGATAGATAAGGTTCATCTGCCCCACCACAATCATCCGCTTCCGGTATTTGTTCATGCGGTCGATGAGTTCGTTATAATCGCGGTCGTAGACATTCAGCCCCTGATAGCGGGTGATGACACGCACTTGGGGCAGCGCCTCCGTCGTGAAATTGAACAAAGGCTCGGAAACGGGCACATTGATATGTACCGGTCCTTTTCCGTGATGGTTGGTTTCCAGCAGGGCTTCGTTTATCAGTCGGTTGCAGAACCACTCATCCTCCTCCGTATGAATTTCGGGAAGGTTGACGGATTTCTTGACCAGCGACCGGAACACCTCCGGCTGCGGAAGCGTCTGTCCGTCCATTTGTCCTATCCAAGCAGCCGGGCGGTCGGCGGAAATGACTATCAAGGGAACTTTCTGATAAAAGGCCTCCGCCACAGCAGGGTGGAGATTCAGCAAGGCAGTTCCCGAAGTGCAGCACACCGCAACGGGCTTGCCGCTATTCAAAGCCAGGCCGAGGGCGAAATACCCCGCACTCCGCTCATCCGTCATTGCATGGCAAACAAAGCCCGGGTGATTGGACAAAGTATGCACGATGGGGGCATTGCGGCTGCCCGGGCACAACACGACCCTGGTAATTCCGTACGCCTCGAGAAGCGCTGCCAGTTGGAGTATATTCTTTTTGTCTGTATACATGGTTCAGTGATTAAAGATTAGCGATTTATGGATTATAGGGACATGCTTACCAACCGTTTCATGGTCTGCAACTTCTTTTCCGTTTCCAGCCATTCGTCATTCAGCTCCGAAGAAGCCAGCAGTCCGCCGCCGGCATAGAAAGACAACTGCCCGTTTTCGATGTGCATGCACCGCAGGTTCACGTATAAATCCGTCTTGCCGTCAGGGTCGAGCCACCCGATGAAACCGGAATAATAACGGCGGTCATACCCTTCGTTGTCCAGTATAAAACGGTATGCCTCCTCTTTCGGCAGACCGCACACGGCAGGAGTCGGATGCAGAAGCTCCAGAAGGCTTCCCAAACGGTTGTTATCTTTCAAGGTGAAACGGAAACTCGTTTTCAGGTGCGACAGTGCTCCGGCATAAGCGGGATACGGACCGCTCTCCGTGGGATGAATGCCCGATGACAGAAGCTGCCGACGGATATAAGACGCCACATAGTCCTGCTCCTGCCGGTTCTTCTCGCCCCATTCCTGCGGCAGTCTGCCATCCTGCAAAGGTTGGGTTCCCGCCAATGCCACGGTGCTCCACTCGTTTTTCTCCCCGGATAAGATAATCTCAGGGGTACTACCCATCCAGACACCTGTCCGGGGCGTATAGCATAAGTATATATAAGAATGAATATAATGCTTGCATGCCGCACGAAACACTGCCGAGGGAGAGAAACCCGGGCACTGCCCGATGACGGATTTACGGGAAAGGACCAATTTGTCAAACTGCTTGCTGCGCAAGGCTTCTATAAATGTCCGGAAGCATGCTTCGTACTCTTCCGTGCAAGCTTCTGAAAATGTTTCCCTGCCTTGACGCAACCGGAAAGCTTCCAGCTCCTCTTCCGCGTACTCGCCAAGCGGCAAAGGCTGTCCCCACTGCTCCGGCTGTATCAGCACAATCGGGCACGACTCGCTTGCACGGAACGGTGCAATGACGAAACCGCGTGCCCCGTCCAAGTCTTTAAGGTCATACAACAGACGGACGCTTCCCGACGCTTGTGTCAGCAAACGGGGAGTGTCCTCACCTGGAATACGATAAACGGCCAAAGGCTGTTCCTGCCGGATCAAGGTATCAATAGCTTTCAGATTACTTATTTCTTTGTCAATCATCTTCTTTTGTAAAAGCATAAAACCACTTGCAGAGTTCAGGTACGCTGCATGGTTTTAATTCGGATGACAAATTTAGATATAAATCACGATTTATATGCCAGTGGGATATGAAAAAATCAAGA